>Ga0334890_1001242_pt1 | contig 35561 bp, 30 predicted proteins | sample GraSluR1_MG_3_FD_207220 | JGI IMG/M metagenome (GOLD analysis project Ga0334890, IMG submission 207220) | Sludge microbial communities from methane-producing bioreactor in Wageningen University, Netherlands - Granular Sludge_31_08-R1 | ecosystem: Engineered > Bioreactor > Anaerobic >... | reverse complement strand
CCTTCCGCTGACCTGGCTGCTGCTGACCCGCGTGGTGTACCCGATTCGACTGCCCGGCATCCCCGGCGGGCGCGACCTCATCCTTCGCGAGTTCAGAGCCATGGGGCCGATGTCCCGCGGGGAGAAGATCGTTGCCGTGGTATTCGCGCTGACGGCCCTCGCCTGGATCACGCGGCCGTACCTGCTGGTGCCGCTGAAGGTGGCTGGGGCCACACCGCTGGCCGGTCTGACGGACACCGGCATCGCCATGACCGGCGCCCTCCTTCTGTTCGTTCTGCCGGTGGACTGGAAGCATGGGATCTTCGCCCTGAGTTGGCGTCAGGCCGCCGCGCTGCCCTGGGGGATCCTCATCCTGTTCGGCGGCGGGCTGAGCCTGGCGTCGGCGATTACGGCCACGGGCGTGGCCGAGTTCCTCGGGCACCGCGTGGGGGCGCTGGCGTACCTGCCGCTGCCCGTCCTGATGGTGTTTGTGATCACGCTCATCGTGTTTCTGACGGAGCTGACCAGCAACACCGCCACCATTGCGGCCTTTCTGCCCATTCTGGGGGCCGTGGCCGTCGGGTTACACGTCAACCCGATTCTCCTGACCGTCCCCGCGGCGATTGCCGCCAGTTGCGCGTTCATGATGCCGGTGGCCACGCCTCCGAACGCGCTCGTGTTCAGTTCGGGGGAGATCACCATTCCGCAGATGTGCAAGGCCGGCCTGTGGCTGAACCTGCTGGGCATCGGCCTGATCATGGCGGTGATGTACGGCGTGGCCGTGCATGTTCTGCAAGCCACGGGCAACGCCGCGTGAGGACGCGCTGCGGCGCACGCCGTGGGATTCCACAGGGACCGAGCTGACAATCCTGGTCCTGCAGGGCACTCGAAACCGGCTATTGTTCACCCAGCATCCAGGCGATCAGCTCCGGGCTGCCGTAGGCCGCGTCCCAGGAATTGTGCGTCACGCCCGGAAGTTCGGTATAGCGTACGGTACCGCCGGCGGCGCGGATGGCGTCGGCCATCTTGCGGGTGTTGTCGACGGGTACGACGGGATCAGCGTCGCCGTGCCACGCCCAAATCGGCATGTGGGCAAGGGCGTCGGCAGTCTCCGGTTCCCCCCAGCCGCAGATCGGCACAAGGGCGCAGAACCGATCCGCGTGCCGCGCGCCGATGGTCCAGGTCCCGCGTCCTCCCATCGAGAGCCCCGTAAGCACGACGTGCGCGTCGTCGGCCGCATACTCGGCGAGCGTGCGATCCAGGGCGGCCAGGGCCAGGGTCTCCATCGGCCCGTCCCACATGTATTCCGGATCACACTGTGGCATCACGACGATGCACGGAAACCGCTCCGGATGCTCGCGAATGGCGGGCCCGATGCCCACGCGGGTCTGGGCCAGGCCGTCCGACCCCCGCTCTCCCTTACCGTGCAGGAAGAGAAACACGGGCCACGTGGACTGCGCAGAGTAGTCCTGCGGGACATACACGACGTACGGGTAACTCCTGCCGTCGATGGGGATCGACTTGTGGATGAACCCGGTCTCCACAACGCGAGGCATCACTTGATCCTCCGCCGGCGGCTTCGCGCCGTGACAGCCGCATATCCCCACTCCAACCACCGCCGCCAGAAGGCACAGCCGGGCCACCATCGTTACTCTCCTTGCACAGTCGGCGTCAGAAGCACGCCCGCCCTACCTCGATCCACGCTCGCCTTGTATACTCCGGCCCGTGGCTCGCGTCCACTGACTGGCAGCATGTTGTTAACAGGTGCGGCACCGCCATTCCTCCGGGTTGACCGGTTCGTAGCCGGGAGTGCGAATCATGTTCGAGCGTGTTTTCGGTCTGAGAGAGCACGGGACGACCATCCGACGCGAAAGCCTCGGCGGCGTCGTGACGTTTCTGGCCCTGTCGTACATCCTGTTTGTGCAGCCGGTGATCCTGAGCGATTCGAACATGGTGGAGCCCATGAACGCCGGCGGCGTGTTTGTGGCCACCTGCCTGTGCAGCGCGCTGGCGTGCTTTCTCATGGGCATCTGGGCCAATCTGCCCGTCGCGCTGGCCCCGGCCATGGGTCACAACGTCTTCTTCGCCATCACCATCTGCGGAGCGGCGGCCATCGGCGGGATGGGGTGGTCGTGGCAGGAGGCACTGGCCGCCAACTTCGTGGCGGGCGCGGTGTTCGTGCTGCTGGCAGCCGTGGGGCTGCAGCAGACCCTCATCCGGGCCATTCCGGACTCGCTCAAACATGCGATTGCCGTGGGGATCGGGCTGCTCATCGCGTTCGTGGGGCTTCAGATGGGGGGCGTGGTGGTCGCCAACCCCGCGGTCTACGTGCAACTGGGGAGCCTCCACAGTCCCGTCGTGCTGCTGACGCTGCTGGGCGTGTTGGTCATCGGTGTGCTGCTGACCTTCGGCGTGCGGGGCGCCATTCTGTACGGCGTGCTCATCACGGCGGTCGTCGGCCTGGCCGCATCGCACCTCTGGGGAGATGCCTGGGGCTATCGCCTGGTTGAGTGGAAGTCGCAGGTGCAAAACCCGGTTGAGGGAGCGAAGGCCACGTTCTTTGGCGTATTCCACGGATTCGGCCAGCTTTTCACGGAAAACGGCCCGATGCGCTGGCTGACCATCATCTTCATATTCCTGATTCTCGATTTGTTTGACACCGTGGGCACGCTGGTGGGAGTGGCGGAGCGCGGGGGGCTGATGCGCGACGGGCAAATCCCCCGAGCGCGGCAGGCGCTCATCTCCGACGGACTGGCCACGATGGCGGGCACTGTGGCCGGCACCAGCACGATCACCAGCTACGTGGAATCCGTTGCGGGGATTTCCGCCGGCGCCCGGACCGGTCTGGCAAGCGTGGTGACGGGTCTTCTGCTGCTCGGGTCGCTCTTTCTGTACCCGGTGGTGGAGATGGTCGGCGGGACGGTGCTGGTACCCGCCGCGTCGCTGAACCCGGCCGCCGCGGCCGACGCGCTGGTCCCCTGCCATCCCGTGGTGGCCCCGGTGCTGATCATCATCGGGTGTTACATGCTGCCGATGGTCCGGCGCATCGCGTGGGATGACTGGACGGAAGCCCTGCCGGCTTTTCTGACCATCGTGGTGATGCAGTTTGCGCTGAGCATCTCGCACGGAATTGCCTGGGGCATCATCTCGTATGTTGTGCTGAAGGTGCTCCGCGGGCGTATGCGAGACGTGCATCCACTGCTGGGGGTTTTCGCCCTACTGTTTGTCGTGTTCCTGGCGGCCGCGTAGCGTCGGGCGCTCGCCCATAACCTACGCTCTTGACGGAAGTTGCGATCCCTTCTGTTTCTTCCTGCGGATGTCGGTGTCATCGCAAATCGCCCTTCTGAACTGCCGATAACTCATGAATGGTGCCCACCGTCGTGGACAAACCGGCAGTACATGCCCGGTCCGCGGAAGAGCCGCGCGGAGCCTGCAAGGTCTGCGCCATCGAGCCGGACGGCCACGCAGACTGGGACGCGTACGTGGAGGCTCATCCGGGCGGAACTCTCTTCCACATGTCGTCCTGGATGGAGGCGGTCCAGGCGACGTTCGGCCACCAGACGCTTTACCTGTGCGCCAGCCGCCGAGCGCGGTGCTGCGGTGTTCTGCCGCTGTGTTGCGTGCGCAGCCGGCTGGGCGGCACGATGCTGGTGAGCGTCCCCTACGCGGTGTACGGAGGCCCGCTGGTCGATGACGCCGAGGCCGCACAAACGCTGCTGGATGCGGCCCGAGAGTGGATGGCTCGCCTCGGAGCGGACTGGCTGGACTTGCGCACCGTTTCGGCCATTCATGCGGACTTGCCCGTGGATACGCGTTACGTCACGTTTCGGCGCGAGCTTCCGCAGAGACCCGGCGACGTGCTCGGCTGGCTGCCGCGCAAGGCGCGGGCCGCCGCCCGAAATGCCCGCGACAAGCACCGGCTGACCGCGGAGTTCGACGACTCACACCTGCATGAGGTGTGGCACCTATATTGCCGCAGCATGAGGCGGCTGGCATCGCTGAACTACCCGTACCGGTTTTTCAAGGAGCTGATCGAGCGGACGCCCGGGCGGCACCTCGTGTCGCTGATCCATCACGAAGGCGCCCCCGTGGCCGGCCTCGTGACGTTCCTGCATCGGGGCACCGCCCTGCCGTACTTTGTGGGCGCGGATGATCGACGGAGTGTGCCGGGGCTGCACAACTTCATCTACCTGACGGCCATGGAGCGAGCGGTGGAGTTCGGCTGCTGCGTGTTCGATTTCGGCCGATCGCGGCATGACAACACCGGTTGCGTGGATTTCAAGCGGTTCCAGGGCTTTGAGCCCACCGTCATGGAATACCAGCGTCTGGCGGCCCCGGGCCGACCCGCCCCGGACCTGACCCCGACGAATCCGCGTTTTCGCCTGGCCCGCCGCATCTGGCCGAGGCTGCCGCTGACGCTCACTCGCCCGTTGGGGGCGTGGGTGTCCCGGCACGTGCCGGGATGACGACCATGAACGTGCTGTACCTTGTCCATCGTTTGCCCTACCCGCCGAACAAAGGCGACAAACTGCGCTCGTTCCATGAGCTGAGCTATCTGCGGCGCCGGCATCAGGTGTGGTGCGGCTGCTTCGTGGACGATCCGGCGGACCTTTTGCATGTGGACGCGGTTCGCGCGATGTGTGCGGACGCGGCGGCCATCCGGTTGTTCAAGGCCGTCTCGACGCCGCGCGGGCTGTGGAACCTCGCCCGCGGAGGCACGTTTACGGAAGGTTACTACCAGCACCTGCAAATGGTTCGGACCCTGCATCGCTGGAACTCCCAGGTAGCATTCGACGCCGTGCTCGTCTTTTCCTCGGGCATGGCCCCGTACGCGCAGTGCGTCAACGCCCCGCGAAAGGTATTGGACTTCTGCGACCTGGACTCGCGCAAGTGGACGGCCTATGCCCGGCGGGCGTCCGGGGCCCGGGCTCGCCTGTACGACATCGAAGGCCGCCGGCTGGCGACGCGGGAATTGCAGTGGCTCAACGAATTTGACGCGGCGGCCGTCATCACGGATGCAGAGGCGGCGGACCTGGGCGTCTCCGCCCTCCGGCAGCGGGTATTCACGATCTCCAACGGCGTAACGATCCCCGAGCTCCCGGAATCGCAGTGGATCCCGCCGACGCCCGTCGCGGGGTTCGTCGGCTGCATGGATTACCCGCCGAACATCGATGCGGTGGTCTGGTTTGTCCGCGAAATCTGGCCTCTGATTCGCCGGCGCGTTCCAGACGCGTCGTTTGAGATCGTTGGACGACACCCGACGCGGGCCGTGCGGGCCCTGGCCGATGCGCCCGGCGTACACGTCGTTGGCGAGGTGGACGACGTGTTCTCGTTTGTCCGCCGGTTTCGGGTGAGTGTCTCTCCCATTCGCATTGCGCGCGGCCTGCAGAACAAGGTGCTGGAGGCCATGGCGGCCGCCCGCCCGGTTGTGCTCACGTCTGCCGCGGCAACCGGGTTATCGGCGAAGGACGGGGTCCATTATCTGATCGCGGATGCCGCGAGCGCGTTCGCCGAGCAGGTCGTCTCACTCCTGGCCGATCCGGACCGGTGCTTCCGGCTTGGCGCGGCCGCCCGGCGGTTCGTCGCAGCAAACCACTGCTGGGAGCGGGAGATGTCACGTCTGGAATCACTCCTTTTCGCGCCGGCGCCGTCATCGACGTCCGGCTGACATTCGCGGATAATCCGTCCCGCAAGGCACGCATGGACGAACGGGCCCATGCAAGGGGGTGTTCCGCCGTGAACGTGTTTCCCATCGGCACTGGGCGTACGCAAGTCACCTTTTCCTGGCAGATGCACGGGGCGGACCTCCGTCTACACATCGCCGGCGGTGCGGATCACATCGGCGCGGCCGCCCTGGCGGCCCCGACCGCGTCGGTTCAGGCCGCCGGCGTCCCGCCGCATCGCGAGGAGGAGATTGTCCGCGCCGTGGCTGAAAGGCTGGCCGAGCAACTGCGTGTCACCGTTTGCGTGACAGCGGGGATCCACGTCGACCGCATCACGCGAGAAGAGATTCAGACGATCCGCGCGGCCTGTGAAGCCGGCGCGGACCGCCTGGTTCAGATCCTCCGAGAGACGAACGAGCCCTGCGGCGCTTGACGAATGCTCACCCGCCGCAGCAACTCTTCGCCCGGGGGCCCGGGCTGCAGTCGGACGGCGGCGCGGCGCAGACCTTCTTCGGCTGGTTCCACGGCGCCCGGCTCAGCACGTTCACCAGCGGACAGAAGCCGGTGGTTCCGGCCATCAGCAGCCCGCATCCGCCGATAAAGGTCAGGACAATGAGCGGCGTGTAGAAGAGCGAGCCGATGGCGCCGGCCAGGATCATGGGCCCGACGATCAACTGCATCTGCTGCTGGATGGAGAACCGACGCCGGCCGCGAACCACGGGCACGCGTGCCCGTGAGCAGGCGAGCGTTCCGCCCTCCACCATGGCCAGGTCGGCAAAGCCGGCCACCTCCAACTGCCGCACCGCGTTTTCGGAGCGCGGCCCCTGATGGCAGATCAGCATCAGAGGCTGGTTCCGGTCCCATTCACACGCGTGGTCGAGAAGCTGCATCAGCGGCACGTTTTCCGCGCCGCGTACGTGCATCACTTCGTATTCGTCCGGGTTCCGCACGTCGATGAGTCGATGCGCTCCGTCACCCTCGATGTGCTTTCCCAGCTCTCCCGGGCTGATTCTTTTCGTCGCGGTCGTCACTGTGTTCGCCTCCTCGCTCAGCTTTCGTCTCGTTTCCTGCCCGTCGCGCCCGTCGCCGGCCTGGCGTGCTTGCGAATGCACTCGAGCAAGGCCAGGGCGTGCGGGTTCACCACCGTGTAGTGCGTGGTCCGCCCGTCCCGGACGCGGGCCAGCACGCCGTGGGCGTGCAGCAGGTTCAGATGCTGGCTGCACGCCGCCGGGGCCATACCGACGGCCTTTGCCAGGGCGCCAACCGTAAGGTTCTGCCCCGCGAGCACTTCCAGCATTCGCAGGCGCCGCGGATGCGCGAGCACCCGCAGCACGTCCGCCGCCTGTTCCAGCGTTTCGGCGGGGATTCGTTTTTCCCGGGCGGCGGCCATCGTTATATGTATATATCCTAAGCTCTTGATATGTCAAGCTGTCCCGGGCGAATTCTCCGCCGGGCCGGCCAACCGGCGAGCGCTTTGGACCGGCGCAGCAGAGATCGGTACCATGTTGCGAGCGGCCGCCGTTCGGGAGGGCGCCGCGGACGCCGGCGATCTTCGGGGATTCCGACCATGGCTGACACCATCGACGACCTGCGGCTGCTGATCCGCTCTCGCCATCCGCTGATCACGATCGAGACGGATGAGGAGCGCCGGGCGCTGGACCGCGTGTTGCAGGTCGTCCGCTCGTTGGCCATGCATGCATACGTCTGGAACGTGGTGGAAGGCCTGCGGAACACGCCGCCCGCCTCCCAGGAGATCATCGGCGGGACCCTCAAGCCGGCCGACGCCCTCTCCTGGATGCTGTCGCGGACCTGGCCGGCAGTCTTCATTGCGAAGGAGCTCTGCACGCACCTGGGTGACGCCACCCTGCAGCGGATGGTGCGCACTTTCGCACAAAACGCACCCGAGCGGCAGCAGACGATGATTCTCATCGACACGACGACCTTGCTGCCCGACTCGCTCAAGCGCCTGGCCACTCCCTTCGACGTCCCCCTGCCCGACGAGGCGGAACTGGAGGCGATTGTCCGCGACACGTTCAAGGAACTGTCGCGGTACTCTTCCATCCGCACGGACCTGTCACGAACGCAGTTCCAGCACATCATTCAGATGCTGCGGGGGCTGACCGCGCACGAAGCCCGCATGGCCATTTCCCGCGTGATTCTCGACGATGACTGCCTCAACGCCGACGACATCGATCGCCTGCTGGTCGTCAAACGCGACATGATCCGCGAGGCCGGCCTGCTGGAATACATCGAGCCGGAGGTCAGCCTGGACCAAATCGGCGGTCTGACCAACCTCAAGGAATGGCTGAAGAAGCGGGCGGGCGCCCTGTCGGCACAGGCGCGGGAGTTCGGGCTCCAGCCACCGCGCGGCATCCTGCTGCTGGGCGTGCAGGGCTGCGGCAAGAGCGCGGCGTGCAAGGCCGTGGCGACGGCGTGGCGAATGCCGCTGCTCAAGCTCGATCCCGGGCAGCTTTACGACAAGTACGTGGGCGAGTCGGAACGAAACCTGCGGATGGCCATCAAGCAGGCGGAGTCCATGGCGCCCGTGGTGTTGTGGATCGACGAGATCGAGAAGGCCTTTGCGTCGGCGGGGGCGGAGTCCAGCGACGGCGGCTTGTCCAAGCGGATGTTCGGCACGCTGCTGAACTGGTTCCAGGACCACCAGTCGCCGATCTTCTGCGTGGCAACCGCCAATGACATCTCCGCCCTGCCGCCGGAGCTGGTTCGGAAGGGACGGTTTGACGAGATCTTCTTCGTGGATCTGCCCGACCACGAGGCCCGAAAGTTTATTTTCGCCATCCACCTGATGAAACGCAAACGTGACCCCGGCCGGTTTGATCTGTCCGCCCTGGCCGACGCGGCCGAGGGGTTCAGCGGGGCCGAGATCGAGCAGGCTGTCGTTTGCGGGCTGTACAGTGCGTTTGGTCAGAGTCGGGACCTGTTGCAGGAGGATTTGCTCGCGGAAATCCGCGGCACCCGGCCACTGTCCCTGACGATGGCCGAGCGGGTCGCCGCCCTGCGGGCCTGGGCCGCCAGCCGCTGCGTCCCGGCCGACTGAGGGAACAGTGGCACGGGTGGGCGGGCCCCCTCCTGAAACCTGCGTACCGCGCCGTGCGTATAGACTGTCAGGACCGGCCCGTTCGGCGTGGTAATTCGGTTGAACGGCGGTACGATTCCGCCAGCGGAGCCGGTGTGACGGGGGGTGCGACGGCGGCCGAATCCCGTTCCGATCACGGTGGCCGTTCCGTGCTCCTGGCTTGCGGGCCTTTGCGCCCGGGAGATGCGCGCTATGAACAGAGGCAATATGCGTGGATGGCTGGCCGTGGCCCTGGTTCTTGCGGGGGCAGGCATCGTGCGGGGTGACGACCGTGCGCTGCTGGTCGGGCACGGGCCCGACTTCCGGGACACGGTGCGGAGCGCGAAGAACCGGGTCTTTCCCGCGGTGGTGTTCGTCAAGTGCATCCGGGACACCTATGAAGAGGGCAAGAAGCGTGCCCAGGAGGTGTCGGGCAGCGGCGTGCTCATCTCGCCCGCCGGGGAGCTGCTGACCAACTGGCACGTCATCGACAAGGCCGTCGAGGTTCGCTGCCTGCTGTACGACGGCCGGGCCATGAACGCCCGGGTGGTCGGCTCCGACAAAGACACCGACCTGGCCCTGCTGCAACTGGACGTGCCCGAGGGGGCCGGGGACCTGCCGTACGCCCCGCTGGGCGGGTCGGCGAACCTGGAGGAAGGCGACTTCGTGATGGCGATGGGAGCGCCCTGGGGACTGAGCCGGAGCGTTTCCATCGGCATCATCGCCTGCACGCGCCGTTATCTTCCCGGCAACAGCGAGTACAGCCTGTGGCTCCAGACGGACTGCGCGATCAGCCCGGGCAACTCCGGGGGGCCGCTGGTCAACACGCGCGGCGAGGTCATCGGCATCAATTCGCGCGGGTATCTCATGGGCGGCGACCTCGCGTTTGCCGTGCCGTCCGACACCGTGGCCTTCGTCGTGGACCAGCTTCGCACGCACGGAGAGGTCCGCTGGTCCTGGACCGGGCTGGAGCTTCAGCCGTTGCGGGACTTCAACCGCAACACGTACTTCGAGGGCACGCAGGGCGTCATCGTCGCCAGCACGGACCCGGAGAGCCCCGCCCGGGCCGCGGGTCTGCAGCCGCGCGATCGCATCCTCTCGGTCAATGGTCGAGCGATGAACGCCCTGACGGAAGAGGACCTGCCCGCCATCCGAACCTGGCTGGGCCTGCTGCCGGTCGACCAGCCGGTGCAGGTCCGGTTCCAGCGGAACGACGCGGAGCAGACCTGCCAGATGATCCCGCGGGAGAAGGGAAGGGTGGAGGGAGACTCGTACGACTGCAAGCGCTGGGACCTCACGGTCAAGACCATCAACCAGTTTGAGAACCCGGAGCTGCACTTCCACCGGCAGGAAGGCGTGTTCGTCTATTCCGTGAAGTATCCCGGAAACGCTGCAGGATCGGGCCTACAGACCAACGACATCATTCTCAAGGTCGACGGCCGGGACGTGCGCACGCTGGACGATCTACAGCAGATTCACACGACCCTCGTGGAGAAAGTGGACGAGCGGCACCGCGTGGTCTTCACCGTTCTGCGCAACGGACTGATGCGGCAAGTGGTGCTCGATTTCCTTCGTGATTACGAGCGCGAGTAAACCTCACCCGGAAAGGCACGACCTATGCGACTTCTACACGCAGCCCTGACGGGCCTCCTCTGGATCGCCCCCGCACCCGCCCCGGCCGATGAGGCGGAGTCCCTCGGCGTGGAGGAACAGATCGCCCTGGCGCAGCGAATGGAATCGGCATTCGTTCGCGTGGAATACACCCTGAAGTACGACCAGGGCGACGAGCCCACGGCCGCCGGCTGGCGCGAACGATGTCCCCACTGCGGGAGCTATCACCGCTTCTCCGACGGCGCCAAGTACGTCCGAGAGAAGCGCCCGTACGAAACGGGCGGCCTGCTGCTGACGCCGACGCGGGTCCTCACCCTGGACCCGCAGATTCACCCTCGCTTCGTGGAACGCATCGCCGTCCGACGCGGCGACCGGCGTACCGAGGCGACCGTTGCGGCCTATCCCCACCGGGAGAACGGCCTCCTGCTCGCGCTGGAAGAGCCCCTGGCCGATGCCGCTCCGCTGGAGTTTGCGGCGGACCGGCCCGAGCCGTGGTACGCCGTGACGTACCAGCTTGGCGAAGCCGACTGGCTCACCAGCATCCAACCGGTGCCGAAGAGCGTGATGATCCGGGAAACGGGGCCTGCCGTCCGGCCCGCGCCGCCGGCCTGCCTGATCGTCGACGGGACCGGTACGGCGGTGGGAGCGTCCATGAACGGGGAACTGCCCGTCGACGACTCCTGGAAAGGGTCGCCTCTGGACTGGCCGTGCTGGTCCGCGGACGAGATGAAGGCCGTTCTAGGCGCTGTGGAGGACGCCTTTTCACACGGGCTTCTGCACACCACGCTCACCTTCCGCAGCCCGAAGAAGGACGAAGATTCCACACGGTACCGGTGGCGCCGGAGCCGGGACGACCAGGCGACAACCGTGCATACGATCAGCCTCGTGCGCGACGAGGAGACGCTGATCGTCCTGTCTGACCTGAACCCCAAACAAACCGCCCGGCTGGAACGCATTGAAGTGCGGCTGCCGGACAAAACGACCTGTCGCGCCCGGTTCGGCCACACGCTGCGTGAATACGGGTGCCTCACCGCTGTACTCGACGAGGAAGGATGCCAGGCCGTCCGGCCATTGCGGATTGAGCAGGGAGACATCCGGACGATCCGCAACCGGGCGATGGTCTGGGCGACGGTCTCGCTGTTCGGGGAGGACCACCTCGTGCGATACCTGCACGCCCGCGTGCCCTCGTTCCAGGTCGGGCATCGCCGAAACGTGTACCCGTCCATCCCGCAGGACGAGTCGAACCTCTTCCTCTTCCGTCCGGACGGCACGCTGGTTGCGGCGCCACTGACCGTGCGGGAAACCATCAAGGACGAGGATTCCTGGCGGTCCAATGAAGAGGGACTCACCCCGCTGGCCTTCGTGATCCCCCTCCTCGACGACCTCGCGGCGAACGCGGATGCAAGCAATGTCCCCGTCGCGGAAACAGAGGAGAACCGAATCGCCTGGCTGGGCGTGGTTCTCCAGAACCTGGATACCGAACTGGCCCGCGTGAACGCCGTTTCCGAACTGACACAGGACGGGTCCTTCGGCGCGTTGGTGTCGTACATCTACCCGGATTCACCGGCCGCCGAGGCCGGACTGCAGCCGGGTGACATTTTGCTGCGCATCCGCGCGCCCGATCACCATCGGCCGATCCCCGTTCGTACGGACGCCGGCGGCTTCGGTTACGATTTCCCCTGGAGCCGGCTCAGCGAAGTGCCGGAGGAGTACCTGGACCAGATTCCCAGGCCCTGGCCGAGCGCGAACAACGCATTTGCCCGGACGCTGACCGATCTGGGGTTCGGCCGGCCGTTCGACCTGGAGTACTTCCGTGACGGCGAGACGCACTGGCACACCTTCACTGTTGTGGAGAGTCCGCCCCACTACGATTCCGCCCCGCGGTACAAATCCGACGCTCTGGGTCTGACCGTGCGTGACCTGACGTACGAGGCACGACGGTACTACCAGCGTCGGACGGAGGAACCGGGCGTGGTGGTGTCGAAGATCGAGCCCGGGTCGCGGGCGGCGGTCGCCGGCCTGCGTCCCTACGAGATCATCACGCACGTCAACGACGAGCCGGTTGCCGACGTCGACGAATTCGGCGAGTTGGTGGACGGGGTGGACCAGGAACTCCGGCTCAACGTGCGGCAGATGACAAAGGGTCGCATCGTCAAGATCCGGGCCGACCGCGCGGCGGTCACCCGACCGGCCGTGAATGAGCCCTGAAATCGTCGACGGGCGGGTGACGCCCTACGTGCCGGCCCCGTTCGAATCGAGCTCAAGCGTGTAGAGAAACCACCGGCGTTTTGCAGGACCGCTGCGCGGCGTCTGGCGAACGAAGTACACCGACCACTCGGCGCCGTCGTGCATCCGGAGGCGATACCCGTGGCGGCGGAGGTACACCTCGCCGCCGGCCCGCGACCCCTCGCGGCCGGTCTGCTTCCAGCGTTCGAGAACGTCCACGATCCGATATTCGCGGTCCCGCCAGACGAAGCCGGCGGGCAGGCCGGGTTCACCGCGGGCCATGGCCCCCGCATCTTTGGGGCCGGCAAGCGGCGTGATCGCTTCGCTGATCAGCTCGGGCATGTGCTCCGCCGCCGGCGCCGGGCGGCCCTTTCGGGAACGGAGAAGGGAAGACCCGGGTCACGGGCCTTCCCTTTCGTACGCGCGTCCGACAATTCCGTCAAGCGATCCTACAGATTCGGGTTGTTCACCCACTTATCCAGCAGATTGAGGACAGCCGGTCCGGCCAGCACCACGAAGATACACGGGAAGATGAAGAGAATCAGCGGCGCCATGAGCTTCACCGTGGTCTTCTGGGCGGCCTCTTCCGCCTTCTGACGGCGACGGACCCGCATCGCGTCGGACTGGTTGCGCAGGGCGCGGGCGATGCTGGTACCGAACTTCTCCGCCTGGTTCACCACGCCGACCAGGGACCGCATTTCGGCCAGCCCCGTGCGCGTGGCGAGGTTGTCCAGCGCCTCGGCCCGGGGAATGCCCATCTGGGCCTCCCAGGTGGCGATCTGGAACTCTTCGGCCAGCACGGGGTGGACGTTCTTCATTTCATCTCCGACGCGCTGAACGGCCGCATCCAGGCCCAGGCCCGCCTCGACGGAGATGACCATCAGGTCCAGCCCGTCGGGCAATCCGTTTCGCACCTGCTGGGTCCGCTTGGAGGCAGCCATGGAAAGCCAGACGTTCGGGGCCATGAAGGCCAGTCCGGCGGAGAAGATGGAATACCCGAACAGGTGCTGGAGGTCCATGTTCTTGGCGTAGCAGACCAGCAGGGCCACGGCCATGCAGCCCAGGCCCAGAACGGTCTTGCTGGCCAGGAAGATCATCGGCGCCCGCTCGCCGCGAATGCCCGCCGTAGACAGCTTGGTCCGCAGCTTGGACATTTCGGCGTCCGTCTGCGGCATCACCGGCCGGACGGCAAAGGGGGTGACCTTCTCCACCACCTTGCGGGCGACGGAGTCTCGCGCCTGCTTGCGGAGCGTATCCAGGTCCGCCTCCGATCTTTTGCCGCTCATGCGGCGGCGGACCGTGTCCTTGTCGTCGGTCTTCTGCGGCAGCAGCGCATAGACAATGAGCGCCACGCTCACCACGCAGAGTCCCGCCACTATCAGCATTGTCGTCATGGGTCTCTCCTTGCCCGCCCGAGGCGGGTGCAGGGATTACACCTTGATGTTGACGATCCAGCGGATCATCGCAATGCCCATCAGGGCCATCCCGCCGGCCCCGAACAGCATCATCTTGCCGCGAGGGTCGTTCAGCATGGTTTGCGCATATCCCGGGCTGAGGAACATGGCGGCCAAGAACGCCACAATGGGCAGGCCGAACAGCACCCAGCCGGAGAGGCGGCCCTCCGCGGTCAGGGCCTGCACCATGCCGTAGAGCTCGATCCGCTGGCGGATGAGGCCTCCGATCTTGTCGAGGACTTCCGCCAGATCACCGCCCGTGGTTCGCTGGATCAGCACCGCGGTGACGAAGAACCGCACGTCGAGCGAGTCGACGCGATCCGCCATGCCCAGCAGCGCGTCCTCAATCTTGATGCCCAGGTTCTGCTCGTGAAAGACCCGCCCGAATTCCCGGGCGATGGGGTCGGGCATCTGTTCGTGAATGAGCTGGATGGCGCTGGCCAGCGAGTGCCCGGCCCGCAGGGCCTGACTCATCATTTCGAACACCTCGGGCAACTGGTGGGTCAGCTTTTTCATCCGCTGGCGGCGTCGGAAGGAGAGGTACATCAGCGGAAGCAGGATGATGGAGACGCCCACGCCCGCCGCGGTGAGCACGCCGAAGCCCAGCATGAGCAGCCCGACCAGGGCGGCGCCCGCCAGGCCGAACAGATTGGCCATCATCCGGGTGGCCGACCAGTCCACGTTGGCCTGATCCAGCAGGACCTGCACCTTGGGGATGAAGCTCAGCCGGCTCACGAAGCCGGTCAGGAAGTCCTTCTTCTCGTCGCGCGCCTCGCGGCGGAGGATGGACTCGATGTCCTTTCGTTCGCGGTGCCGGGTGCTGAAGCCGCCCCGCAGGCGCTCTTCCAGGCGTTTCCGCTCGCTCTGCCGCGACTCCATGACCACCTGGAAGATGCCGTATACCAGCAGCACCGACCCGGCGGCGGGCAGCAGGAAGAACAAATACGTTCCCATCGACAAGGCGAGAATGCACGCAACTGCCATGATGACCCTCGTTTCCGCCCGGGGCGGAGTCTATTCCGGCGCATCCTCCGAGAGGACCTGCCGCTCAAACCACCGGGGATCCACGTGGGCGCCGGACGCCTTCATCCGCTCGACGAACGACGGCCGGATGCCCGTGGCCACGAACCGTCCATACGCCTTTCCGGACGGTCCGATGCCCAACTGTTCATACGCAAAAATGTCCTGCATGGTGATGATGTCACCTTCCATGCCCTGCACCTCGGTCACGCTGACCATCTTCCGGGGCCCGCCCGTGAGGCGTTGGGCCTGCACGATGATCTGGATGGCCGAGGCGAACTGCTGCCGGATGGCCCGGATGGGCAGCTCGAACCCGGCCATCATCACCATCGTCTCCACGCGGGCCACGGCGTCGCGCGTGCTGTTCGCGTGGATGGTGGTGAGCGACCCGTCGTGGCCGGTGTTCATGGCCTGGAGCATGTCCAGCGTTTCGGGACCGCGGCACTCGCCCACGACGATGCGGTCCGGCCGCATACGCAGACTGTTGATGAGCAGGTCGCGGATGGCAATGCGGCCCTTGCCCTCGATGTTGGCGGGCCGGGATTCCAGGCGTACCACGTGCGGTTGGCGAAGCTGAAGCTCCGCCGCGTCCTCGATGGTCACGATCCGCTCCGACTCGGGAATGAACGCCGAGAGGTTGTTCAACAGCGTCGTTTTTCCGGAGCCGGTGCCGCCCACGATGAGAATGTTGAAACGGGACAGCACGCAGGCCTTGAGGAAGTCGCGCATCTGCTCCGTACACGAATTGAAGTTGATGTAGTCGTCGAACGTCAGCGGGTCGGCGCCGAACCGGCGGATGGACACCGTCGCCCCGTCGATGGCCAACGGCGGAATGACGGCGTTCACACGGCTGCCGTCCTTGAGACGGGCGTCCACCATGGGCGACACTTCGTCGCAGCGGCGTCCCACGGCGGAGACAATCTTGTCGATGACGTGCATCAGGTGCGCGTCATCGCGGAACCGCACGTCGGTCAGGCTCAGCCGGCCCTTGCGTTCGACGAAGATCTGCCGTGGTCCGTTGATCAGAATGTCGCTGATGCTCGGATCGGCCAGCAGGACCTCCAGCGGCCCCAGGCCGAACGTCTCGTCGAGGACCTCGTTGATCAGCCGTTGCCGCTCATTGAAGTTGAGCAGCGTGTTTTCCTGTTCGCACAGGTGCTCCACCACCTCGCGAACCTGCTGGCGCACGGTCTCATCGTCGCCCGTCATGCGGGCCATGTCCAACTGTTCGATGAGCTTGCGATGGATTTTGGACTTGAGCTGGTTGAACGCCTCGAGCTTGTCGTCCGAGACCTTCGCCTTGGCTTCCGCGGGAGCGGGTGCGGCCGGCGCCGCCTTCGGCCGCGGCGGCTCTTTCCGTTCGGGGGCGGCCGGCGCCTTGGGCGGCAGCTTGATGGTTGTCGTGGATCGCTTTCCGAACACGTCTCACCTGCCTTCGCCGGGCGCTTCCCGGCGAACGTCAGAAAATCTTGCTCAGGATTCCGCCCTTGCGCCCGCCGACGGACTCCGCCGCATCATCGGCGCCGCTGTGCAGTCGTTCGGCCAGCTCCTGAATCGCCAGACGAACCTTGGACCGCGGCTGCGAGCGGGCAAGCGGCTCCCCCAGGTTGATGGAGGCGCTCACGCCCGGCCAGTCGTCCGGCAGGACGGCGAAGATCTCCAGGTTCAGCGTCGCCTCCACGTCCGCCACAGAGAGGTTCGACGACTCCTTGCCCAGCCGGTTGCACACGAGGCGCACCCGGTCCAGGTTGAAGCCCGCCTGCTTCATGGCATCCAGCATGCGCTGCACGTTCCGCACGTCCGGCACGAGCAGTTCCAGCATCACGATGATGCCGTCCGCAATGTCGAGCACGGCCTTGGCGCCCGGGTCGTATCGTGACGGCCCGTCCACCAGCACGTAGTCGAACATGGACACCAGGCCGGACAGGGCGCCGACGCAGTGCCCGGCGGTGATGTTGTCCGACTGGTTGAAACTCGGCGGGCGGCACAGCACGTGAACGCCGCTGGCGTGCTTGACCAGGGCCTTCTCGATCACCTGCGATTCCAGCCGCTCGGGCGTCTCACACAGGTCGGCGATGCTGTACGTCGGCTCGATGTCCAGGAGGGTCCCCACCTGTCCGAACCGGTAATCCAGGTCCACCAGGCACACGCCGCCCGACGCCATCGACGCCAGCTCCACCGCCAGGTTCGTGGCCAGCGTGGTGGCTCCCACGCCCCCCGCGCCTCCCACCACCGCCACCAGGCTTCCCTGCCGGCCGGTCGCCGTCGATCGATCCACCACCCGCTGAACGGCCTGGACCAGGGTTTCCAGCTCGATGGGCTTCGTGAGAAACTCGCGCAGCCCCTGGCGCATGGTGGAGAGAATCAACTGACCGTCCGTGGAACCGGACACGGCGAAGACGGCCAGGTTCGGGTGGGCGGCGGCCACTTCGCCCGCAATGGGCAGGACGGCCTCCGGGTTCGGGTCGAGGTTGACGATGAGCAACTGGGCCGGAATCTGCTGGACGGCCTGGGCGAGCACGCCCGGCTCATCCACCTCGGCAACGATCTTCGTCCCGCCGCATTCGAGGACGGACCGGCGCAGAGTCACGCCGTAGTCCTCTTCGGTGTTGAACAGGATGACTCGAAGACCGTGCGCCATCGGAAGCTCTCTCAGGGAAGCACTGGCGCAACGGGGTGGTCAGGAGAAACGCGGCGGCACGGCCCGCGACCGTCGGCCGGCCGGGTGAAAACCACCCGTCCGTATCCGTCCGCGTCGCGAGCCGCACCGGCCGCGATGATTAACCCTGTCCATGTCCCCGGCGTACTCACAACGTCCGACTCTACTTAATCAGCTCGACCGGCCGGACCCCGCCCAGCTTGTCGAAAATGGTCATCAACTGCTGACTGTACTGCTCGACGGAGCCGCGGGCGTCATACCACTGTCCGCCGCCGATCTGGGCAATCTGCTGCATCAGCGACGTATCGGCGCTGTTGCCGACGCTGACCGCGAGGATCATGATCCCCTGCTCCGCCGCTTCGTGGGCTGCCTTCAACGCGAAGGCGCGGCCGCCCGTGTAGTCGTTGGTCTGACCCTGTTCGTTAACGTTCGCTAGACCGTCCGTCAGCAGAATCATGACCTTCCGGGCGATCGGCCGAGCCCGGCTGCTGTTGAGTTCCTGGACGGCCGTCCGGATGCCGCCGCCCATGTTCGTCCAACTGTCGTAGTGACCGGCCTGCATGGCGCTCAGACGGCCCGGTTCGCCCTCCCACTCGTAGCCGGGGTCGAACGGCACCGGCACCGGCGACGCGATGCTGAAGTAATCCCGCGTCAGGTCCACCTCGTGCCGGGCGGTGGTGCCGTAGATTTCCAGGGACATCTGGTCGTCGGTTTCCAACTGGTCCACACGCCAGACCAGCACACCCACGGCGTCCTTGACCGCCTGCATCGGCTGCTCGGGCACCACGGTCAGTTCCGGCGTCATGGCGTTGCTGGCGCGGCTGTTCTGCAGGTACTGGACGAAACCCTTTACGCCGTACCGGTAGCCGAACGAGCCGTTGCCGTTGATCCACGACCGCCAGATGCTGGCCGAGGCGGACATGGAACGGTCACCGAAACGTTCCGTCCAGCCGAGTTCGTCGCTGGTGACCTGCGCGTTCCCGTTGCCGGACTGAGCCGGGGGCAGACCGATCTGCTCCCACAGACCGCCCTCGATACCGCTGTTCCAGCGAGCCAGCCCCAGCGCCACGGCCGTGCGATACGGATGCGCTCCGTACCCGTCGTACGCCTTGGACATCAGGGCGTCAATCTCGGCCTGGATGTATCCCTGCTGGGCCAGCGCGTTGGCGAGGAACGCGTTGCTCCAGTTCTGGTTCTTCGGCAGGTAGATGAGGCCCGGGTCCGAGGACATGGAGTACCCGTCGCCCATCTCGGCGCCCCACTGGAGGTCCTTCATGAGACCCCAGGCCGGGCCGCCGCGCTGGTACACGCATTCGTCGTCGCCCGCGGCGCAGGCGTATTCCTGGCCCCACATGCCGCCATGCTCCTCGTCCGCACCGGCGTGGGGTTTTTCCACCCCGTAGACCGGGTCGGCCAGCGTGTACTTCGACAGGGCATCCCACACCGGGTGCATGTCGTTCGGATACACGCTGTCGTCGTTGTGCGAACCGGACAAGTCCGCCACGATCGCGATGTCCCGCGGGACCATCACCGCGATGGCCTCCGCCCACACTTCCGTGGCCTCCTTCCCGAAGACCCGCGCGAAGTACAGCGGCATCGGCCCGTTGGGCGAATCCGCGGTCATGCGGACGCGAATCCGCACGGCGTCCGGCAGCGTCTGCGTCGGGGAGAACACGTAGCTCCCCGTCGCCGGATCCAGAAGCGCGCGTCCGAACTCCACGTCACTGGGAGCCAGCGACAGCGTCTTGCCGAACGCCGCGTTCTTGGCCGTGTATTCCTCGGCCGCCGCTCGGGCCAATGCCATCGGATCACCGGCGTCAAATTGCGACAACATGCCCGCCGCCGCCAGCGCCGCGGCATCGGCCGTACGCTGCAGGTCGGCTTTCGTGTTGTACATGGCGCCTACGTCGAACGCCAGGGCAGCGAACCCCAGCAGGACCGCCATCATGACGGCGACCTGTACGGCCACTGCACCGCGCGACCGGCGTCGGCGCTTCAGGACTCTTTTCAATGCTTCCATTGCTTTCACCCTCCCGTGCACTGCGTGGGAACGGTTATGGGTCCTGGCGAACCTGTCTGACGGTCTGCCCGACCGGCTCGCCCCGTGGCTGTCTACAGCCCCAGCATGGTCTCATGTCCCCACGGCCCATGGATCGAAAGCTCGTCCGCGCGGGATTTCACCCCCACCCGCGTCGGCGTCAGCGTTCGTTGCGAATCCGAAGGCGTGCTCAGGTCCTCTGAGGGCGCGCCCTCCAGCAACCCCAGAGTGTACAATTCAAAATCGTTCGGTGCGGTGAGGAAATGTCCGGGAACCGGAGAAACCTGGTCCGGATTCAGCGGTGCGATAATCTCCGGCGTGACCAGGATCACCAGCTCGGTGATTCGCCGCCGATATTCGACGGACCGGAACAACGCGCCGAGTACCGGGACGTCGCCGATGCCCGGAATCCGACTGACCACGCCGCGGATCTCGTCGTCCAGCAGCCCGGCAATCGCGATGGTCTGGCCGCTGCCGACCTCCACGGTCGTTTCCGCCCGCCGCATGGTCAGCCCCGGAACGGAAACGCCCTCCACCTGCAACGCGGTGGAAAAGTCCGTTTCGCTGACTTCCGGCGCCACTTTCAGCCGGATGCGCTGGTGGTCCAGCACGACCGGCGTGAAGTGCAGCCGGATGCCGAATTCCCGGAACTCGATCGCGATGGCCCCCAGGGCCTGCGGAACCGGGTACGGAAACTCGCCGCCGGCCAGGAACGACGCCGACTCGCCGCTGATGGCCGTCAGGTTCGGCTCCGCCAGGATGCGCAGCAGCGAGTTATCGGCGAGGGCCCGCAGAAAAACCTGCATCTGCACCCGGGGGAAACCCAGCGAGAGCGTAGTCGCGTCACTGATGCCGTTCTCGCCCGTCACGAACGGAATCGTGGACCGGGCGTTCACGCCGTCCAGCAGATGGATGTCGGTCGGGTTCAGTCCGCCCAGGTTGTTGATCACGAAGGCGTCCCGGAAATCATCACCGGCCAGGAAGCCGTTGATGCCCAGGGCCCGGACCGCCGAGCGATTGACCTCGGCCACCGTGCATCGCAACAGCACCTGCTGCTCGCCGGCCACGTTCAGGTGGTTCTGGACGGTCGTCTGATCGCCCCGGCCCCCCTGGACGGCGAACAGCTTCGCCATCTCCTCCATGCGCTGGGCAATCTGCGGACCGCTCACCGTCCCGGACAGGACGATGTTCCCCAGGAAAGACGTCGCCTCCGCGGTGGAGTTCGGGTCCATCTGGCGCAGCGTCTCGTTCAACGCCACGAGGTCCAGCTCCACCGTCACCTCGAAGACGTGCTGCTGGCTGTCGGACCAGGCGATCACCTGCGTCGTGCCATAGCCCGCCCCCGTGATCAGCATCTGCATCGGGCTGATGGTCTGGACGTACGCGATGTCGGCCGAGACGGCCTGCACGCGTTCCATGGCCACGTTCGTCTCGATGATCACGCTCTTGTTGACCGGCACCGTGATGCGCTGCGTGTCAGCAGACGTGTCCCGGACGGTGGCCGTGAAGCGTACGCCCGGCCGCGCGCCCGACGCCGCCGGCGCGGCGGCCGCGGGTCCTTCCGCGTCCGGCGCTTCCTGGGCCGCCAGGGGACCCGTCAGGCATCCGACGGCCAGGGCCAGACGAAACGACAGTCGGCAGAGCCGGTGCGTTTGCGCGTGCATCCGATTAGCGGTCGTATTCGGCTGGAACATTATTCGCCAACCTCCTCGTAGGTGGGTTCGATGTCCGCACCGTCGACGCCGATCCGGTCCGGCGTGTGGCCGGCCGCCCCGAGTCGACGGAGACGACGTTGGTTTTCGCTCAGTCCGCTCCGCCGTGCGTCGGCCGGCCCCTTGCCATAGGCCGTCGGGGAGAAGGTGGCCCCCGAATCACCATGGGTCAGCCCGCGGTGAACCTCGAGCAGGTCCATGGAGCAGGGCCCCTTGTACAGCAGGCGGAACACGTCGGGACCGTTGATCACCGTCAACAGGGACGGTGAGTTCTCGCAGTCCGGCTCGGCCGGCTCATCGGCCGCGGCAATGACCGGCGGCGGCGAAGGCGGGCCCACAAACGAGTCCGTCGATTCCGGCGTCTTCTCACCGAACAGCTCGCCTTGCTGCGCCTCGGCCTTGTCGGTGATCAACACGTCGTGCTCGGACCGCATGGCCAGGGTCAGCCGGCCTTTGGTCTGGGCCAGGTGCAGCTTGGGCACGTCCGTTTCCGGAACGATCAGGGTCACCGAGCGCACGCGGGCGTTGGCGCTTTCCTCGGTGGACTGGTTCAGCATCTGGCCGACGGCCCCGACGCGCACGCGCTGGAGCAGGACGCGGCTGATGGTCTCCTTCTTCCGGTTCGCCTTCAGCACGTCCATGACCACGATCACGTCGACGAAGCAGCCGGGACGCAGCAGGTACGCCACGCCGGTCGACTCGTCGATCTGAACCGCGACCGCGCGGTATCCTTCCTCGATGCGCTCCTCGATGCCCGGCAGCGCACCCTCGGCCGCCAGCATGCCGGCGGTGACCGGCATGCCCTGGGGCACGAACTTGCTGGTCACGCGCCCGACGAGAGGGTCGATGCCGGTGAAGGAATCCGGGGGCAGCAGCGGCGTCTTCGGCGTCTTGCGGACGAGCAGCATGTCCGCGGTGATGCGCACCGACGCGTTGATGTCCTGCCCGGCCACAACGGCATCCACAAGTTCGACGGGCACGTTGGAGCCCTGGGCGCGTTGAATGGCGTTCACGCTCATCTTGATGGCGAAGAAGCCCACCACAAGCCCCAGGATCAGTGGTATGATGGCTCGACTCTTCATGGTTCCCTCATTCCGGCACAGTGGCGGCCCGTCGCATCCGTCGTTCGGGGATCCGCCCGGTTTCGCTTGCCACAATGCAGAGGTTCGCCGTCCGTGACGAAGCAGGCATGATCTATATCGGTTGGATTCAGGGGATGTCGGACTGTACGATCAAAATCTCCGCGGAGGCGGGCCCGGGCGATGCGGTTCTGCAGGAAGGCCAATCCGATAACCGCCGCACCCGCCCCGATAACCGGCCGGTCACCCACCCGTCCGGGCGCCGGTCCGCCGGCGGCCCGGCCCGAAGACGGGGCGTTCCCGTGAAACGGTGTCCACGGGACGCCCCAACTCCACCTGTCGCCTCGATCCGTGATGCGTGCCGGCGTGAACCGCATCAACCGCCGGAGGCAGCCGCGGCGCCTTCCTTCCGCATGGAAGCGGCGCCCACGACCTCACTCGCTGAATGCGGGATGATGCATCCCACCAGCGAGACCTCGGACATGGGCACGCTGATGCGGACCAACTCTTCCGGGTTCGCCAGGGTCGCGTGCGTCATGGTCACCGTGTAGTTGGTAATCCCCACGGAGCTCATGATGTCCGCGACGCGATCCGTCACTTCCGTGTACGGGTCGGTCGTGGACTGAAGCACCGCCACCCGGCACCCTTCGCGGGCCGCATGCACCACGGTCTGGCGGACAAGGAATACGTATCCGTACTCGATGATTCCGAAGAGCAGTGTCAGCAGAAGCGGGGCCACTACCGCGAACTCCACCAGGGCGGCGGCCCGCGTCCGCTTTCGCAACCTTCCCTTCCGTCTCATGTTCATCACAACACCCACCAGCCAAACACCTGCCCCGCGAGGACGATCAGCGATCCGATGGTGAGCGGAACGCCGTACGGGAGAAGCTGCGACGTCGAGCCGAAGCTCTTCGCCGAGCCGAACTCCCCGAACATCGTCTCGCGGCTGGTCATCTTCACCACGATCGTGCCCAGGTTCGCCCACGCACAGCGCGTGCGGCCCGAACTGACGATCATGATCACCGCGATCACACCGCCGACGACGGCCCCCACACAGAAGGCGATCAGGGTCATCCATGGGCCGAACCAGACCCCGATGGCCGCCATCAGCTTCACGTCGCCGGCCCCCATGCCGTGCATCATCCAGGGAACAATCAGCACGCCGAAGCCGAGCAGCAGCCCGAACAGACCGCTGAGCAGCCCCTCCCCGCCGTGAAACACCCCCTGGACGACGAATCCACTCACGATCAATGACGCGTTCAACCAGTTCGGCACCCGCCGTTGCGAGTAATCGATCCACGAAGCCAGCAACACGCCGGGCACCAGAATCGCACACGTCGCGCCCCAATACGCGTCCATCACGGTTTCTCCGTTTTTCCGTCGGTGATCCCCGGTCTCGGCGACCCGCGGCCGCAAACGGCCCCGCATCCGCCCGTTTCCGACCGCCGCCGTGGGTCCGCCCCAAACACGGAGATGGGCACTCGCCCTTGCGGACGAGGCCCATCCCCCCGTGCCTGGTCTATCACGAATTCCCTCACGCGAGCCGCAGGCCCGCGCCGGGACGACTACACTGGGTTACACGCCAGTGGCCGTGCCCAGCTCGCTCTCGACGTTCTCGAACACCGCGGTCACCTTGGTGCCCAGGTTCGTGATGGCCGTCAGAGCGGCAATGATGATCAGAGCCAGCATGACCGCGTATTCCGTTGCGGTCGGGCCGTCTTCCGACTTCAGAAACTCACGAATCCGATCCATCTTGGTTCTCCTTTCCCTTCGGAAAGTGCCGGGTCGAAGTTCCGCGACCCGCTGGTGAAACGAAACGTACCCGCGCCACTCCCTTGCGCCGGCACCTGTCTGCATTCACTCGCACCTCCACAGGGCTCGAGTCACACGCCGGTCCCTTCCCTGGTCGGCGTACCGGATCGACTCCTACTGTTGCCGATCCGGATACGATGTATGTTTCAGATCGCCGAAAGGCAAATCGCGCGTACGCCTTTTGCAGTAGATTTCACCGCCGAAGTCCGCGTAACGGAACAAAGGCCCGATGCCCGGCCGGGATCCGGGATATCCGCGGACCCGACGCGCGCCGGAAATTCCGGCGCCGTCCGAATGGCGGAGCTGCCGGCGGCGGAAGCGAACCCGAAACAGCGTCCGCCTCGCGAACCCCCTTCCGGTCCTCCCCTCACTCACCTCCGATAACCAGCCCGTCATAGGCCAAGGCCATGCCCGCCGGCAACTCCGCGTCCGTCTCCGCGTGCTTCAGGGCATGAGCGATATGCGTGAACCAGGTCCGGCGCGCACCAATCCGGCGGGCCATCTCCACCGCCTGCGCCAGGTTGAAGTGCGTGGGGTGAGGCTTGTGGCGCAACCCGTCCAAAATCAAGGCGTCCAGCCCTCGCAGGCGCTCGAGCGATTCCGGAGGGATGTGGTTGCAGTCCGTGCAGTACGCCACGTTTCCGAACCGATACCCCAGAACGGCCAACGGCCCGTGCATCAGCGGAATCGGCACAATCGTCCGGCCGAACAGCTCGAACGGACCGCCGTCCAGCGACTCCAGGCGCAACGACGGCTTCTGCGACGGGTAGTCCGGATCGTGCTCAAACGCGTACCGAAACCACTGGCGGATCACCTCCACGGTGTGCGGCAGGCCGTAGCACGTCAACGTCCGGTCCATCAGGTCGTTGAACCGCCGCAGATCGTCCAGCCCGGCAATGTGGTCGGCGTGGTGGTGCGTGAACAGGATGGCGTCCACCCTCCGGATGCCGTTCGCGACACACTGAAGCCGCAGTTCAGGGCTGGTGTCCACCAAAAAGACGCGGTCTGCGTACTCCACGACGATGCCGGGCCGGGTCCGCCGGTCCCGCGGGTCCGTCGACGTGCAGACCGGACAGTCACAGCCGATCATGGGAACGCCGTGCGACGTGCCGCTGCCCAGAATGGTCACCCGCACTCGATCATCCGGCCTGCCGTCGGACACGTTCACCTCCCCTGTCGCCCGTATCACCGGCCGGGCATTGTAGCGACGGACGGACGTTGACGCACCGTACACCCGCGGATACCGTCAGACGCCGAATGAAAGGTCCGCGCAGCAAACCCGTGGCCGTCGCGGTACGCAGGAGCCGGCGCCGAACGTTGCATCGCCACATCGGCGCGCCTGCGTGCATGGCGCTGCTCGCGGTTCTGCCCGGCTGCCAGACACCGGGCGGCGGTTCCGCCCGCCGCGTCGGAGAAGCCTGGCCCACGGTTGCTCAGCCACCACCCGCCACTCGATCCGCCACGCCGGCCGAGCCGGTCCCGGCGGCGCCTCCCTCCGCGCCGCAAACCGCTTCCGCCGACGACGACATCATCGCCGCGGTCAACGGCGCGCCCATCCGCCGCGGCCCCCTGGTGGACCTGCTCCTCGCCGGCCACGGTCCCGGAATGCTGGAGCAGATGGTCGTTTTGCAGGGAGCCCGCCGCCTTGCGGCCGATCGCGGGATTTCCGTGTCACAGCAGGACATCGACCGGGAATACGATCGATCGATCCGCCAACTGGTCGGCAGCGTCACCGGCGCCGACGCCGATGCCTTGGACCCACAGGCCGGCCGAGCGATTCTGGACGGCATCCTCCTGCGACGGAACATATCCGACCGGGAGTACCGCCTGGCCGTCGAGCGGAACGCGTACCTGCGAAAAATCGTGACGGCCGGGCTGCGGATCACCTCGGACCACCTGCGCCGCGAGTATGATCGAGTCGCCACTGACCGGGTCTCGATTCGCCACATCGAACTGGCGGACCCGGCGCAGGTTGCCCGGGTCCGTCGGCTGATCGAGGCCGGCGTGCCGTTTGGGGACCTGGCCCGCCTGTACAGCACGAACGCCACGACCGGACAGAACGGCGGGACCCTGGAGCCGTTTGCGGCGGATGATCCGGACGTTCCCGCCCTGCTCCGCGAGGTCGCCTTTGCCCTGAAGGACGGAGAAACATCGAATGCCGTCCGGATCGAAACCGCCTACCATATTGTCCGGCGGGAGCGGCTTCTGCCGGGCCGGACCGAGAGTTTTGAGACGTTGCGTCCCGAGCTGGAGCAAAGACTGCGCGACCGTCTGACGGCGCCGGCCATGCAAGTCCTGTACAGGGAGTTGTATGACGGCGCCGATATCTCCATATACGATCCCGTTCTGCGCGATGCGGTGGAGCAGCGACACAGGACGGGAGCGAGCAACCCTCAGCCGGGCCGGCCCTGACGGCGAGGGGTCCGGCCGCGACCGGACCGATTCAGCCGGTCCCGGTCGCATCGAAAGGAATCGGTCGTGCCTGATCACCAGAAATACAAGGCGGTGTTGCTGTTCGGGTGCCCCGGGTCCGGTAAAGGCACGCAGGGCGTGACCCTGGCCGGGATGCCGAACCTGTTTCACCTGGCCATGGGCGACATCTTCCGCGGGCTGGACAAGCAGAGTCCGATCGGCCAGGAGTTCCTCTCGTACTCCACCAAGGGACTGCTCGTGCCGGACGATCTGACCGTGCGCGTCTGGAAGCAGCACGTGGAGGCCCTCGTGCAGCGCGGCGAGATTCGCCCGGACTATCACATTCTGCTGCTCGACGGCATCCCGCGCACCCCCGCCCAGGCAGAGCTCCTGCGGGACTGCATCGACATTCAGAAAATTCTCCATCTGGTCATCGCCGACGTGGACGCGCTGGTGCATCGGCTGAGCCTGCGGGCGAAGAAGGCCAACCGGCCGGACGACGCGGACGAGTCCGTCATCCGAAAGCGTATCAGCGTGTATGAACAGGAGACGAGCCCGGTTCTCCAGAGCTACCCCGCCGCGCTGATCGCGGACGTCAACGCGGACCGGCATCCGCTGGCCGTCCTGCGGGACATTGCCGACTGTCTCAGCCGCTGCCTGCCCGCGAACATCTAGGGCGCAGGGCAGGGGCGGACGCCCTGCAACATGAGAAAACCGCTGCAATATTGGCTTCTGCACGCGAGCATGCCGCCGCTACTGGCGGCCTGCGCGTGCGGACCCTTGGGCGGCGGGGACGGCGCCGGCAAGCGCACGGTTGTCACGCCGGTGGCCGGCGAGTTGAACAACCCCACGGCTCTCTTGTTCGCCAGGGACGGCCGGCTCCTGATCGCGGAAGGCGGCGCCGGGCGCGTCATCACCCTGGACCAAGCCGGCAACGCAAGCATCCTGATCGACGGATTCGCACTCGGCACGTACAGCCCGTTCGACATCGGGCCCCTGTCGCTCGCCGAAACGGCCGACGGAAGCCTCATCGTGGGTGAAGGCGGCGAGCGTTTCGGCCGTGAACGCGTCTCGTTCCACGCGGCGGACGGATCGCCGGGGCCGGACGCACTCGTCCCGCGCGGCGGGTCCGATTTCTTCGACGTGGCCCTGGAGCCGTCCACCGGCCGGCTCTTCATCGCTTCCACCGGAAGCGACCGCATCTTCGTCGCCGACCCGGCGGCACCGGGCGGTTTCGCCCCACCCGTCGACTTCGTCGCGGACACCACAGCCGACCCGCTCCGCACGGCCGCCCCGGCCGCCCTGGCTTTCGACGCACAGGGCCGGCTCCTCGTGGGGTTTGCGGACCAGGGCGGCGGCGCCATTCTGGCCCTGAACACCAACCCCGCGGCGGTATCCGTACTGATGAGCGCCGTAACGGCAAACACGAGCCCCGTCACGTCCATCGCGATCCGGCCGTCCGATGATGCGATCGTCTACGCCACACTGGACGGTCCGCTCACCGGCAGCATTCACCTGATCGGCCCGGACGGCGTCCAATCTGCTCTTGCCCCCGGCCTGCCCGGGCCGACAGACCTGGCTTACGATCCCAACGAGGTCCTGTACGCAACGCTGCTGGGCCCGGCGCCCAACGCCAACACCGGCCAGGTCGTCCGCATCGACATCGTGGACCTCTCCACCAACGGAACGGAAGAAGACACCAACGCTACGCCGTAATCCGGGTTGCGCCCGTCGACGTCGCCGGCGAGAGGTCTTCGTCCGACCGGTGGCAGGCCGTGTGATGGGCGGGTGTCGCGGCCGCGGGCTTCAGGTCCGGCCGGTCGTGCCGGCAGACATCGACGGCGAACGGGCAGCGCGGGTGGAAGGGGCACCCGGGAGGCGGGCTGGACGGGCTCGGGGGTTCACCGATCATCGGCACCTGCGTGCGGCGACGTGTGGGGTCCGGCTCGGGAACGGATTCCAGCAGAATGCGCGTGTACGGATGACGCGGATTCTCGAACACTGCGGCGCGCGGACCGATCTCCACGAACCGCCCAAGATACATGACCGCCACCGTGTCACACACAGAATTCACAACGGCGAGGTTGTGCGAGATGAACAGATAGGTCAGCCCGAAATCACGCTTCAGGGCGATCAGCAGTGACAGGATCTGCGCCTGCGCGGATACGTCCAGGGCGCTGACCGGCTCGTCGCAGACCAGCAGTTCCGGCCCCACCGCCAGCGCGCGGGCGATCGCCACGCGCTGCCGCTGCCCGCCGGACAGTTCGTGCGGGTATCGGCCCAGGTCCGCGGTTTGCAGGCCCACCCGACCCAGCATCTCCGCCACGCGATCCCGAACGGCGGGACCGCGCCGCAAGCGGTGAATCCGCAGCCCCTCCCCCACCGCTTCTTCGATGGTCAGACGCGGGTTCAGACTGCCCAGCGAATCCTGGAACACGATCTGCATCCGGCGTCGCAACCGTCGCAGATGAGAACGGGCCAGGCGAGACAGGTCCAACCCGTCAAAGACCACCCGCCCACTGGACAGAGGCACCAGGCGAAGCACCGCCCGGGCCAGCGTCGTCTTGCCGCAGCCGCTCTCGCCGACCAATCCCAATGTGGTCGCCCGGGAAAGGTCAAACGTCACACCGTTGACAGCCGTCACGCCGCCCCGCCCGCCGGACGGACCGTAGCGAACGGAAAGACCCGTCGCGCCAAGCAGCGGGAAGGCGGCGTCGCTCATGAGGCCACCTCCCCACAGGCAATCCAATGCTCCGGACGCGCCTGCCGCAGAACCGGAATCTCGTCCACACAGTGCCGAAGCACGCGGCCGGATGGACCCTCGATGGAGAGCGCTGCACCGGCCTCAGCCGCACGGCGACGACTTAGCGCGCAGCGCGGGTGGAACCGGCAGCCGGGCGGGACATCGGTCGGCGTCGGCACGCTTCCGGGAATGCCGCTGCCGCCCGCCGGCCGGTGCAGGCGCGGCACGCACGCAAGAAGCGCCTGCGTATACGGATGCAGAGGGTGCGAGAACAGCTCACGCGTGGGCGCTCGCTCCACGATCCGACCCGCATACATCACGCAGATTTCGTCCGCCACCTGCGCGAGCACGCCCAGATCGTGCGTCACCCACAGCATCCCCATTCCACCCGCGGACTGAATCCCGCGCAACAGGTCCACGATCTGCGCCTGCACGGTCACGTCCAGGGCGGTCGTCGGCTCATCGGCGATGAGGATGGCCGGCTCGCCCGCCAGCGCCATCGCCAGCATGGCCCGCTGCTGCATGCCGCCGGAAAACTGGTGCGGATACTCCCGGGCCCGCCGGGCCGCATCCGCAATGCCCACACGCGACAGAAGCCTCGCGGCCTGCTGCATGGCCTTTCCGCGCGACAGCCCCAGGTGAAGCCGGGACACCTCCGCAATCTGCTCGCCCACGGTGAAGACGGGATTCAGGGCCGCCGCCGGATCCTGGAAGATCATGGCGAGCCGGCGCCCGCGCATCCGTCGGACCTCCTGCTCGCCGACGGTCGCCAGGTCCACCGGCTCTCCGTCACCATTCGACCAGAGCACCGACCCCCCGGAAATCCGCGCCCGGCCCCGCGGCAGCAAACGCATCAGCGCCAGCGCGGTCAGGGTCTTGCCGCAACCGCTCTCGCCCGCCAACCCGAGCGTGCGTCCGCGCCGGATGTCAAACGACACGCCGTCCACGGGATGCACGATGCCGTCCCGCGTGCGCATCTCCACACGCAGATCACGCACGGCCAGTGCAGCAGGATGGCGGTCCGGGCTCATGGGCCATGCACACTCCGTCAGCCGGGCACCAGGTTCTCCGATTCACCGCGCGGATCGGCCACGTCTCGCACCGCTTCGCCCAGCCAATTCACCATCAGCACGGTGGCAAAAATGGCCACACACGGCGGATACACCAGAAAGGGTGCGGAATGGATCTGGTCGTAGGCCGATCGAAGCATGACGCCCCACGACGGGGCCGGCGGCGGCACGCCGAACCCCAGCCACGACAGCGCCGCCTCAATCAGAATCGCATGACCCACGCCGAACGTGATCGTCACCAGCACGGGCGCCATCGCGTTGGGCAAAAGATGCCGAAGCAACACGCGCACGGGGCCGGCGCCCAGCGCCCGCGCCGCGGTGGCCAACTCACTGTCGCGAAGACGCAGCATTTCCGCCCGCATGAGCCGGGCGATGGGCGTCCAGGCCGTCAGCCCGATCACAAGGATTACGTGGTTCACGCCCGGCTCTTCCACCCAGACCATGACGGCCAGAATGAGGAAGAACACCGGGAAGCACATCACCAGCTCGATGAGCCGGCTCACCGCCATGTCGACGATTCCGCCCGCGTATCCGGCCCAGGCGCCAAGGGCAATCCCGATCAGGCCGGCCAGCGCCATCGCCCCCAGCCCCACCTTCAGCGAGACGGCGGTTCCGTGAACGAGACGGGCTGCCACGTCACGCCCGAGGTCATCCGTGCCCAGCCAGTGCTGACGGCTCGGACGGGCGCGAACATCAGACGAATAGGCCATCGGGTCATACGGAATCAGGGCCCGCACGCCGAAAGAACTCTCCGCCAATGCCGTCTCCACATCAAACGACGGCAGACTGAACGGCCGGCCCTCCCCCGCCACAAGCGACGCAAACGGCACCGACCGCACAACCTCCACCACCCCCGGAAAGTACAGTCGGCCCTCATATCGACACACGACGGGCAGCCGCGAGGCCAGCACTGGACGCAGCACGGCCACGCCAACCAGCGCCACCAGCCCAACCAGGCTCAGCATCCCCAGGCGCCGGCCGCGGAACCGTCGCCAGAGGCCCGGCGCGTGCGATCGCGACGTCAGACAGGACTGCCGGACGGAGGTGTCAGGCATACCGCACCCGTGGGTCCGCCAGAGCGTAGGTCAGGTCCGCCAGAAGCGTACACAGCAGAACGACGACCGCCGCCACGACCGTCAGGGCCATCACCACGGGATAATCCCGCTGCGTCATGGCCTGGAACAACAATTGCCCGATCCCCGGCCACTGAAACATGGTTTCGAGAATCACGGAACCGCCCAGCGCGGACGGAACCAGCAGACCCACCACCGTGATGAGCGGAAGCAGCGTGTTTCGGAAGGCGTGGCGGTGCAGGACCACACGCTCCGGCAGTCCCTTTGCCCGCGCCGTACGCACGTAGTCCTGGCCCAGCACCTCCAGCAGGTTGCCGCGAATGAACCGGGCCTGGTACGCGATGAGCGGATACGCAAAACAGAACACGATCAACGCGAAATGGCGAGCCAGGTCCGCCGCCTTTCCCGGGTAGGACATGTCCTCAAAGTTCTCCGACCGCAGGCCATACGGCGAGAACCAGTCCAGGTGTACGCCCACCACCACGATGAGCAGCATCGCCATCACGTACCGCGGGACCGAATACAGCGCCGCCAGTATGCCCCCGGCCACGGTGTCGAAGACGCCTCCGGCCCTGCGGGCGGACGCCAGCCCGATCGGTACGGCCACGGCGAGGGAGAGGACCACGGCCCCCCCGGCGAGGCACAGCGTTGCGGGCAGGCGCTCGCCGATCTTGTCCGTCACGCGCCGCCCGTCGTGGAAGGAACGACCGAAATCAAGCCGCACCACACGGCCCAGCCATGCCGCATACTGACGCGTGACCGGTTGATCCAACTCGTAGTACGTGCGAAGCCGCGCGTACGCCTCGGCCGACATCGTGGAGGCCCCGCCACGACTGACGGCCTCCAGCGCCGGATCCCCCGGCGCCAGCCGCGTCACGGCAAACGTGACGATCGTAATTCCCACGAGCGTGACGCCGGCCAGGAGCAGTCGCTTGGCAACATACCGAACCATACCGGCGACTCCGACGCCCCCCGCAAGGACCTCCCGACCGCGCCCTACGGCCTGCCCCGCAATTGCTCTCCCGCCGGCGCCCACCACGCCCGGGCGCCCGGATAGAACCCGGCCGGCCCCATCGGGCTGAAATGGACGCCGCGGACCCGCCTGTGAAACGCCCAGAGGCTCGGGGCGTTGATCAGGAACGTGTACGGGGCATCCTCGTACACCTTTGCCGCCAGCGCCTGATAGACGCCCCGCCGCACCTGCGGATCGAACGAACGCCGCCCCTGCTCGAGCAGGGCATCCACGTCCGGGTCGGCGTATCCCACGAAGTTCTGACCGCCGCTTCGAGCGGCGCTGTGCAACAGGTTCCACGCGTTGTCCGGTTCCGGCTCGGCCGTCCAGGCCCAGACCACCGCCTGGAAATCGCGCGTGAACACGCGCCCGCGCAGCGTCAGGTACTCCAGCGCCTGCAGCTTCATGTCCACGCCCAGCCGACGGAGGTCCTGCTGTAGTACGGCCGCCACCTGCGGAGACGTCTTGGATTCCTGGGCAAAACCGAGGGTGAACGAAAACTTCACTCGGGTCCGGGTCCCATCCGCGCCGACGACGTTCCGGTAGCGCCAGCCGTCTTCCGCATCCACCCGCCAGCCGGCGGCATCCAGCAGCGCGGCGGCCTTCTTCGGGTCGTAATCGAACAGGGGAATATCTGCGTTGTACGCCCACGAGCCGGGCGGGAACAGCCCGCGCGACCGGGAAAAGAGCCGATCGTACACCGTGTTCAGAATCAGCGGCATGTTCAGCGCATGCGACATGGCCTGCCGAACACGCACGTCGCCGAAGAACGGGTTGGTCCCGTCCATGTTCCAGCCGATGCAATACACCGTCGCCTGGTCCGCCCAGCCTTTGACCCCCACCCGGGCGAATCGCTCGTCCTGCGTGTCACGGGCAAACTGCTGCGGCGTCAGCATCATCTCGTCCAGGTCCCCCCGCTTGAACATCAGCAGGGCCGTGTTGCCGTCCGGGACGATCCGGAAGATCACCCGGGCGAAGTGGGGCCGGGGACCCGCGTAGCCCGCCCAGCGTTCCAGTACGATCCGATCGCCCGCCGACCAGTCCACCAGCCGATAGGGACCGTTACCCACCGGATGACGATTCGCCTGCACGTGCGCGTCGCTCCGGCTGAGCGTGGGGTCGTCGCTCACCCCCCGCCCGTACACGTGTCTCGGCAGGATCGGGAACTTGATGCGCCAGCGATTGGTCGGCAGCGCCTCCCGGAATCGGAACCGCACCGTCAACGGATTGACCGCCCGGCAATCGGCCACGCCGTCCATCGCGGCCCGCGCCCGCACCGCCGGCACGTGCTCGCTCCGGATCATCTCCCAGGCGAACACCACGTCTTCGGCGGTCAGCGGCACGCCGTCCTGCCACGTCAATCCCGCCTTCAGGCGAAGTTCCGCACTCAGGTGGTCATCCGCCTCCGAGTACGCCTCGGCCATCGCGGGATTCAGCGTCCATTCGAAGCCCGTCCCAAGCACAACCGGTTCGTCGAAGAGGAGCTCCTGTACGGTCAGTTCGTGCCCGGAAGAGGTCAGGATCGGATTCAGGGTGGCCGGCTCTGCCCGCAGATGCCGGACGATCCAGTCGTCCCCGGCGATCCGGTCCGCCTCGTGCGGCGGCGGTTCAAGAAGAGAAGGCGGGTTGACGAGCGGATCCCGGGTCGGATCGTAGTCACCGGCCCACACGGCCGCAGCCGCCACGCACGTCAGAATCCATCCGCGGGCCGTCCCGATGGCCATCATTCCATCCCTCGGAGGCTTGTGTCGATCCATCGCACGGGGCGGAATCCTCCCCCGACGCCACCACTATAGGGCAAGAGTCTTACGCCTGCCACCGTCCCGCGGAAGGCGCATCCCTTCGAAATGGGGGCGCGGAAAACCAGAGAATTCGGCCTGTCGTTACGGGGCGCCGACGGGAACATTCCACGGCGAGGCGTTGAGAACACCCGGCGCGTTGGGTGTGCCAATCCACTTGTTCAGCTCGATCTGGACCTCCAGCATGCGCACGTCATCGCCCTTCCTGAGGGCGTTGCGAACGTTGGGTGCGGCCGACGGACTTACGAGTTGCGTCAGCAGCGCCTCCCCGGCGTCGACGCTCGCCAGAAGCTGCATCCGTTCGTATTCGTCCAATCGCTCCTGCTCCAAGCGGGTCACGTCCAGCCGAAGCTGGACGGCCAGAAGCGGCACGAGCCGCTCCAGCAGCGGCCGACTTGTCGGCCGATTGGCCGTGACGAAATTCAAAAGCCCCAACTCGCCGCCGTCGCAGACGGGCACCGCCCGGCGCTTCTCGATCCGCGCGTTCCATATGTCGAGCATCACCGCCATCGCATCCGGCATACGGTCCGCAGACCGAAAGGACAGGGCCTCATAGATTTGGGCCGTCACCATCCCGCTGGTCTCCGCCTGCCCGGCGGTCCGGAGAATCCGCAGGAAGCGTTCCGTCAGAACCGGATTCACGGCAATGTTGTCGCGCAGCCGTACGAAACCCTGCGCACAGAGGTACCGCACGTCCTGCCGACTCTCACACCGCAGACCGGCCTCCAGGGCGTCCATCACACCGGGCCGGTCAAACTGACGCAGGACACCGGCCAGGGCCCGAGCGACCGGCGGTGCCAGCTTGTCGCACTCGGCCAGGCGAGGCGTGAACAGCAGACCCACCCGGTCCGCCAGCCGAGCCACAAACTCCGGAGAGTTGCTCGAATGGGTGATCTGTGCCACAAAACGCGTTCGGAACGCATTCGCACGCTCCGCGTTCGTCGGGTCTTCGTCCAGCCGAGACAACTCCTGCTGAATCCAGGCATCCAGTATGCGATCGTCTTCTTCTCCGACCGGTGCTCGCCCGCGGAGTTCATCCACGGCCTTGTCCGCCTCCGTACTGCCGGCATCCTGCCCAAACGTCGTTGCAGCCAGCAGGGCCATCATCAGCCCAGCCACGAGG
>Ga0334890_1001239_pt1 | contig 35622 bp, 25 predicted proteins | sample GraSluR1_MG_3_FD_207220 | JGI IMG/M metagenome (GOLD analysis project Ga0334890, IMG submission 207220) | Sludge microbial communities from methane-producing bioreactor in Wageningen University, Netherlands - Granular Sludge_31_08-R1 | ecosystem: Engineered > Bioreactor > Anaerobic >... | reverse complement strand
GCAGCATGGCGTTGGCGCCTGCGGCCACGTTCTTCATGCCCTCGTTGACGATGGCCTGGGCCAGCACGGTGGCGGTGGTGGTGCCGTCGCCCGCCACGTCGTTGGTCTTGGTGGCGGCCTCTTTCAGAAGCTGGGCGCCCATGTTCTCATAGGGGTCCTCCAGCTCGATCTCTTTGGCGACGGTGACGCCGTCATGGGTGATGGTGGGGGCGCCCCATTTCTTGTCCAGGGCGACGTTGCGGCCCTTGGGGCCCAGGGTGGTGCCCACGGCCTCGGCCAGCTTGTCCAGGCCCGCCTTGAGGCTGCGCCGCGCTTCATCCGAAAACTGCAACTGCTTGGCCATGTTTTACTCTCCTTATGGCTTTTGTAGAATAGGGGGCCTAGCCGATGACGGCCAGGATGTCATCTTCGCGCAGGATCAGGAGCGTGCGCCCCTCGACCTTGATCTCGGTGCCGCCGTACTTGGCAAAGAGCACCGTATCGCCAACCTTGACGTCCAGCTCTTGGCGGGCGCCGCTCTCGAGGCGGCTGCCGGGGCCGGCGGCCAGCACCTTGCCGCGCTGCGGCTTTTCCTTGGCCGTCTCGGGCAGCACGATCCCCGAGGCCGTGAGCTGCTCTTGCTCAGAGGGCTCAACGACGACACGATTTCCCAACGGCTTGATGTTCATGGATCCAGTCCTCCTGTGTGGGATGTCTGGCGGAAGAGCGCTCTCGCCCCCGCCTGGATACCGGCGTCTGGTTAGCAGTCTCGCCAGCCGAGTGCCAAACCAGGGGATACTATACACAAGGGCGGCGGGATATGCAAATCGGGGCTTGGAGAGCAGTTCGCCCGTAACTATTCGGACTTGGGGGGACGAGTTCTTGACTGTCCAGAACGGTGATGCCAACACTCGCAATCGGTGAGTCCACAGCCGAGGCTGTGGAGGTCGGGCGAGACACGCGCCTACGCTGCGTACGCATATATGCATCTAGTAAAAGTTCTGTTTATATGTGTTTAGTATGTTTTTATACAGTTTTATGGTAGGGGCGAGGCATGCCTCGCCCCTACCAGGTGGGCGAGACGCCCGCCCTCCATGCTGGATGCTACACGCCGCGTGCCCCCTGCAAGCGCCCCGCCTTACGGGCAATCGGCCACGCTCTCCAGGACATATGTGGGCGCCACGCCGCTGGCCGCCAGGGCCTCGCGGGTGGTCACGCCCGAGAGCACCAGGGCCGTATCCATGCCGGCGGCCAGGCCCATGGCGATATCGGTGGCCAGCCGGTCGCCCACCATCAGGCAGCGCCCCGCCTCCACCCCCAGGCGCGCCAGGGCCGCCCCCAGGATGTGGGCTGAGGGCTTGCCCGCGATCTCTTGCAGCGTGCGGCCCGTGGTGGCCTCCAAAAAGGCGATCACCCCGGCGCAATCGGGGATCTCGCCCCCGGCCACGGGGCAGGTCTTGTCGCCATTGGTGGCATAGAACGCGGCGCCGCGCACCAACGCCTGGTGCGCCAGGTTCAGCTTGGTATAGTCCAGGGTGCGGTCAAAAGCCGCCACCACCACGTCCACCTGGTCCACCTGCTGGGTCAGCCGGAATCCCGCCCGCGCCAGCTCGTCCCACAGCTTCTGCTCGGCGATCACGAACAACCTGGCGCCGGGGTGGCGCTCGCGCAGCAGGTGGATGAGCGCCTGGGTCGAGTTGATCACGTCCTCGGGCGGCGTCGGGATGCCCAGGCGCGTCAGTTTGCGCGCATAGTTATCGCGGGGCTCCAAGGGCTTGTTGGAGAGAAAGACAACGGGGCGACGGGCGCGGCGCAGGCGCTCGATGGCGGCCTGGGCGCCGGGGATCAGGGCATCCCCCAAGTAGATGGTGCCATCCAGATCAAAGATGTAACCGGCGTAACGAGGCTCAGCCATCGCCCGTCTCTCCGTTCAGAATGTGAATGGCGTGGATATCGGGGATCACGCAATCGGCGTGGGGGGCCAGCAACTCGCCCGGCACGGCGCCCGAGGCGACGGCGATGGCCCCCGCCAGGCCCGCCCGGCGGGCCATGGTCAGATCCGCCACGCTATCGCCCACCATGATCGCCTGGGCGGGCAGCACGCCCACGCGGCGGCAGAGCTCCAGGGCCATATCGGGCGCGGGCTTGAGGGGAACGCCATCGTCGCCACAGAGGACGGCGGTGAACAGCTCCGCCACGCCCAGGTGGGCCAGGTGCCGCTCCGTGGGGGCGCGGTTATCGGTGGTGGCCACGGCCAACAGGCACCCGGCCTGGGCCAGGCGCTGGAGGGCGCCGCGCACATCGCCAATCGGCTCGATCAGGGCGGGATCGGCCAACACGGCCCGGCTGGCATCCTCGGCCTCGTTTACGATGGCCAGCGCCTCATCCCAGGTGAGCCCCTGGCAGCAATAGAGCTGGCTGGCCGCCAGCAGCAGGATCTCGCCCGTCGAGGCGATGGTCAGCGGCCCCAGGGGATCCCAGTCGCCATCCACCGGATCATAGCCCAGGGCGCCCGCCAGGGCGACGCGCGTCTGCAGCGCCAGCCGCACGCGGGCGTTGATGCGCTCCATGAAACGCTCGAACCAGACATGCCACATGCGTTCAAAGGCGATGAGAGTTCCATCTTTGTCCAGAATGATCAAGCGCGGGCACAGGCTCTGTCCAGCGATCTCTAGCATCAGGCGTATCCCCCTTTTGAGGCTACAAGTATTCCATGCCTGGGGGGGTGTGTCAAAACAGAGCCCTGTCGCTGGCGTTTGCGCGACGATCACTACGGCCTCCATTTGTGACAGGCCCTCAACGGATGTATGATTGCCATTGCATTTCAACAAGCGAGGGATAGCGACCTATGCTCGACATGTTCTTCAACCCCAAGTCCATCGCCATCATCGGCGCCTCCACCGACCCAACCAAACTCGGCCACGCCGTGCTCGCCAACCTGGTGGGCAGCGGCTTTGGCGGCGACATCTACCCCATCAACCCCAGCGCAGACGAGATCCTGGGCCTCAAGGTCTATGGCTCTGTGCTGGATACGCCCGGGCCTGTGGATCTGGCCGTGATCCTGATCCCCGCCCGGTTCGTGGCAGGGGTCCTTCAAGAGTGCGGCAAAAAAGGTGTCCAAGGGGCCATCATCATCTCCGCCGGGTTCCGGGAGGCGGGCCCCGAGGGCGTCGCCCGCGAGCGCGAGTTGCTGGATATCGCCGCCCAGTACGGCATACGCATCATCGGCCCCAACTGCCTGGGCCTCATTGATACCTTTGTGCCCATGAACGTCTCCTTTGCGGCGGGCACCCCCAAATCCGGCACCATCGCTTTCATGTCCCAATCGGGCGCCCTGTGCACCGCCATTCTGGATTATGCCCTGGCCGAGACCATCGGCTTCTCTCACTTTGTGAGCCTGGGCAACAAGGCCGATATTGACGAGGTCTCGCTGCTAGAAGCCTGGGGCGAGGACCCGCGCACCAACGTCATCATCGCCTATATCGAGGGCCTGCGCGATGGCGCCCAGTTCATCCGCACGGCCCGCAAGACGGCTCGCAACATGCCCATCATCGCCGTCAAATCGGGGCGCACCTCCTCGGGCTCCAAGGCGGTCGCCTCTCACACCGGCAGCCTGGCCGGTTCGGACGCGGCCTATAGCGCCGCCTTTCGCCAGGCGGGCGTTCTGCGCGCTGATACGGTGGAGGAGCTGTTCGACTATTCCACTGCCTTTGCCTATCAGCCCCTGCTCAAGGGCAACCGCATCGCCATCGTGACCAACGCCGGCGGCCCCGGCGTGATGGCCACCGACGCCCTGGAGGCCAATAGCCTGACCCTGGCTGCCCTCACGCCCGAGACCGAGGCGGTTCTGGCCGCCGCGCTGCCCGCCGCCGCCAGCGTCCACAACCCGGTGGATGTGCTGGGCGACGCCCGCAGCGACCGCTACATGGCGGCCCTCGAGGCCGTGCTACACGATCCCGGCGTGGATGGCGTGGTGGTCATCGTCACCCCCCAGACCTCGACGGACATCGTCGAGACGGCCAAGGGCGTGGTGGCGATCAGCCACCGCTCGGACAAGCCGATCATGGGCTGCTGGATGGGCAAGCAGGAGGCCATGGCCGGCATTAACATCCTGGCCAAGAACGAGGTGCCCAACTATCACTTTCCCGAGCGCGCTGTGGGGGCGCTGGGCGCCATGTATGCCCACCGCCAATGGCTGAACCAGCCCGAGGCCGAGATCGCGGCCTTTGACGTGGATCGCGACGCGGTGCGTGCGGTGTTTGAGCGGGTGCGCAGCGAGGGGCGCACGGGCATCGGGGATTCCGAGGCCCAGGCCATCCTGGATGCCTATGGCATCCCCACGCCGCACTCGCGGGTATTGGCTACCCCCGATGAGGCCGTGGCCTATGCCCAGGAGATCGGCTACCCCGTGGTGGCCAAGATCGCATCGCCCGACATTTTGCACAAGTCCGATGTCGGTGGCATCATGGTAGGGCTGAAAAACGACGAGCAGGTGCGCGAGGCGTTCCCGACCCTGATCCAACGCGCCAAGGCCCACATGCCCGATGCGACCATCTGGGGCGTCCAGATCCAGGAGATGGTGACCAACGCCCGCGAGGTGATCATCGGCATGAACCGCGATCCGCAGTTTGGCCCGCTGATCATGTTTGGGTTGGGCGGCATTTATGTCGAGGTGCTGGCCGATGTGACTTTTCGCGTGGCGCCCATGACCCAGGCCCAGGCGCGCTCCATGGTCGAAGAGATCCGCTCGTACAAGCTGCTGACGGGCGTGCGCGGGCAGGCGCCCTCAGATCTCGAGGCCACCATTGACGCAATCCTGCGCATCTCGCAGTTGGCGACCGATTTCCCCGAGATCGCCGAGCTGGACATCAACCCCTTGTTGGTGCGCGATGCCGGCAAGGGCGCAGTGGCCGTAGATATGCGCTTGATCCTGCAATAAGCCATCCGAACCGAGTCCACCTGGCAACTAGACGATAAGGAGCAAAAGCATGTCAGCGATTAGCGATGTACGCGCCCGAGAGATCCTGGATTCGCGAGGCAACCCGACCATCGAGGTCGAGATCACGACCGAGCTGGGCGGCCTGGGCGTAGCCGCCGTGCCCTCAGGCGCCTCCACCGGCGTCCATGAGGCGGCAGAACTGCGCGATGGCGACGCCAGGCGCTATAACGGCAAGGGCGTCACCCAGGCCGTGGACAATGTCAACGAAGAGCTAGGCCCTGAGTTGATCGGCATGGATGTGCAGGATCAGATCGGCATTGACCATCTGATCATCGAAATTGACGGCACCGAGAACAAGAGCCGCCTGGGGGCCAACGCCATCCTGGGCATCTCGCTGGCCGCCGCCAAGGCCGCCGCCGACGAGCTGGGCCTGCCCCTCTACCGCTATCTGGGCGGGGTGAACGCCCACGTCATGCCCGTGCCGATGATGAACATCCTGAACGGCGGCCAGCACGCCAAGGATAGCACCGACTTTCAGGAGTTCATGGTCATGCCCGCCGGGGCCTCGACCTTTGCCGAGTGCCTGCGCTGGGGCGCCGAGATCTATCACAGCCTCAAGAACGTACTCTCAGGCAAAGGCATGAACACCAACGTGGGCGATGAGGGCGGCTTTGCCCCCTCTCTGGCCACCAACGCCATGGCCATCGAGGTCATCCTTCAAGCCATCGAAAAGGCGGGCTATCGCCCCGGCGAGGATGTCTGGATCGCCCTGGACCCCGCCTCCAGCGAGCTGTATCACGATGGCAAGTATGTGCTGGCCCGCGAGGGACGCACCCTCTCTAGCGACGAGATGGTCGCCTTTTGGCAGGATTGGGTGGCCCGCTACCCCATCATCTCCCTGGAGGACGCCCTCCACGAGGACGACTGGGACGGATGGGTCAAGCTGGTGGCCGCCATCGGCGACCGGGTGCAGATCGTGGGCGATGACCTGCTGGTGACCAACGTGCGCCGCGTGCAAAAGGCCATTGACCTGCGAGCGGCCAACTCGCTGCTCTGCAAGGTGAACCAGATCGGCAGCCTGACCGAGGCCATTGACGCCGTCGAGATGGCGCACCGGGCCGGCTGGACCACGGTGGTCTCCCATCGCTCCGGCGAGACCGAGGATAGCACCATCGCCGATATCGTCGTGGGCCTGAACACCGGCCAGATCAAGACCGGCGCGCCCGCCCGCAGCGACCGGGTGGCCAAGTACAACCAGTTGCTGCGCATCGAAGAGAGCCTGGGCGAGAATGCCCGCTTTGCGGGGCTGGACGCTTTTCGCGTCAGGCGCTAAGACCGAGCATTGCAAGCGCCGACGGCCTGTGCCGTCGGCGCTTGTTCTCTCTGGCATCGAACTTGACACGCTATACCCCCGTTCCTATAATACCCTTTGCCTTGTGGCATCGCTCACGTGCTTTTTGCACAGTCCGAGCGGAAGAGGGGGTTGAAAGCGTGGCCCGTGTCGTTGTCGAACAGGGAGAGTCCTTTGAAGGAGTGCTTCGGCGCTTTAAAAAGGCTGTCCAGGAGGATCGCATCCTCACCGAAGTGCGCCGCCGGCGTTTCTACGAACCGCCCAGCCAGATCCGCAAGCGGAAAAAGGCTGCCAAGCGCCGCAAGAGTCGCCGGACGACCCTCAAGGATCAGTTGAGGAACTATTAGCCCTGAGGTGCGCTGCCCTGGCGAGGAAGGCGAGAGATGAGCCTGCAAGATCGCTTAATGGCCGAAATGCAGACCGCCATGCGCGCGGGGGACGTGGTCCGTCGAGACACGATCCGCCTGCTGCGCGCGGCCATCCGCAACCGCGAGATCGAGCTCCAGCGCGAGTTGACCGATGACGATGTGCTGGAGGTCATCTCTCGCCAGGTCAAACAGCGTGGCGAATCCATCGCTCTGTTCCGTCAGGGCAGGCGTGAAGACCTGGTCGCCGCCGAAGAGGCCCAAAAGGCCATCTTGGAAGAGTACCTGCCCCAGCAGCTCGGCCAGGCCGAGATCGAACAGGCCGTGCGAGAGATCGTGGCCGAGCTGGGCGCGACCGATATGCGCCAGATGGGCGCCGTCATGCGAGAGGCCATGAGCCGCCTCAAGGGACAGGCCGACGGCAGCCTCGTGAACCAGGTCGTGCGAGAGATCCTCAGTCGTTGAACGCGGGAGAGGCTTTGCCCTCTCCCGACTCTTCTTTTTTTCCCGCACTTGTTTTTTTTATGAGCCAACGAACGGTCTCGCCAACAGCAGGTAGCCAGGGAGCCGCTCAGGCATCCGGCCCGAGCGAGGCCCCCCCGTCTGCGCAACCCTCGGAATCGCGTTTGCACCGCACCCTCCGCGCCCTGCTGCTGGGCTTGCTACTCTGGCTGGCGTGGGGGCTCGCTTTTCTCCTGCCCTCCGCCGGAAGCCTCAGAACGACCATCGGAGAGGCATCCAGACGCGATATCAAGGCCCCGACCCAGATCACCTATATCAGCGAGGTCGAGACCGAGGCTGCTCGCCAGGAAGCGGCCACGCGCATCAGCGATGTCTATGTGGCCGACACGGCCCTGGCCGCCAACCAGATTCAACTGCTGCGCGAGACCCTGGCCGAGATCGAAGAGTTGCGCAGCGAACCGGCCCTGGCGGCATTGGAGCAGCCCGAACTGGCCCACATAGCCCTCTCTGAGATGGATTGGGGCAATATCCTGGCGCTGTCGGAGCATTCCTGGGATCTGGTTGCCCGAGAGAGCGAGCGCGTATTGGGGCTGATCATGCGCGACGAGATTCGCGCCAGCGACCTGCCCAGGGCCCGGCGCGATGTGCTGCGCCTGATGCTCGCCACCCTCACCACCCCCGAGCGCGACGCCGTCAGCGCCCTGGTTAGCGATTTGATCGTGGTCAATATGGTGGTGGACCAAGAGCGCACCGAGGTGCGCCGGGCCGAGGCGCGGGCCGCCGTCACACCCGTGGTGCGCACCATTCGGGCAGGCGAATCCGTCGTCCGCGAGGGCGAGATCGTTAGCGCCGTGACTTATGAGCGGCTCGAGATCCTGGGGCTGCTGGAGCAGGGGCCCGAATGGCAGCAGGTAGCCGCCGAGTTGGGATTTGCCCTGGTGGTGGTGGCGATCCTGATCTTTTACGTAGCCCGGGTAGACCCGCTGTTGATGGGCCGTCCCCGCCGCCAGCTTCTCCTGGCCCTGACGCTGGTGATCGCGGGCATCGCGGCGCGGGCGCTGCTCCCCGGCCATACGCTACTGCCCTATCTCTTTCCCGGGGCGGCGGCGGCCATGCTCGTTGTGCTGTTCATGAATATCCAGTACGCCACGCTGATCTCGGTAGCGATATCCTTTGCCGTCGGACTGAGCGCCGGGGGCTCTCTCGAGCTGGCGATCTATATGCTGCTGGGCAGCCTTGTGGGAGCGCTGGCCCTGATGCGCACCGAGCAACTCAGCGCCTTTGTGCCGGCCACGGGCTATCTGGCGGCGGTCAATATCGCCAGCTTGCTGCTCTTTCGCATCAGCAGCGGCAACTATGATCTATTGGGCCTGCTGCAACTCACCGGCGCAGGGCTGGCCAATGCGGTGCTCTCCTCCAGCCTGTGCCTGGTGGCCTATGCCTTTACCGGCCGGCTCTTTGGCATCACCACGTCGCTGCAATTGATGGACCTCTCTCGGCCCACCCACCCGCTCTTTCGCCAGTTGCTCATCAAGGCGCCCGGCACCTATCATCATTCGATCCTGATCAGCAACATGGCCGAGCGCGCCGCCGAGGCCATCGGGGCCGATATCCTGCTGACCCGGGTGGGCTCCTATTATCACGATATCGGCAAGACGCTGCGGCCCCACTTTTTCTCCGAGAACCAGGCCGATGGCCAGAACCCGCATGACAAGCTCGATCCGCAGACCAGCGCCGAGATCGTCATCGGCCACACCATCGAGGGTCTGGAGCTGGCCCGCCGTTACCGGCTGCCGGACAAGGTGCGCGCCTTTATCGCCGAGCACCATGGCACCACCCTGGTCACGTACTTTTACCGCAAGGCCGGCCAGGCCGCCGAGGATCACGAGGTGGAGGAGGCCGCCTTTCGCTATCCGGGCCCCAAGCCCCAGAGCTGCGAAACGGCCATTCTCATGTTGGCCGACGCTGTGGAGGCCTGGGTGCGGGCCGACCGGCCGGCCACCGAGCCCGAGATGGAGCGAGTGATCCGCCAGGTGATCAACGACCGGCTGATCGGCGGCCAACTGGACGAGACCGAGCTTACCCTCAAGGACCTGGATCACATTCGGCAAGCCTTTGTCAGCGTGCTCAAAGGGTTGTACCATCCACGCATCCAGTATCCAGAGCGCACCGTTCAACGCAACGAACGCGCGGGCAATGGGTAGGCTGCTCATCACGCGCCCGGCAAGGGTGGGGGACATGGGGGGACAAAGGAAACAGAGCCTGCGCCAGAGCTTTCGCCATGCCTTGGAGGGCCTGGGCTATGTGATCTGTTGCGAGCGCAACGCCCGCATCCATCTGGCGGCGGCGATCCTGGCGGTGGCCCTGGGCCTGTGGCTGGGGCTGGGGCTTACCCAGTGGGCCGTCATCACCATCGCCATTGCGCTGGTGTTCGCAGGAGAGATGCTCAATACGGTGGTCGAGCTGACGATAGATGTGCTCACGCCCCACCAGAACGCCCACGCCAAGCATGTCAAAGATGTGGCGGCCGGGGCCATCCTGGTGAACGCCCTGGCAGCCGTAGTGATCGGACTGCTGGTGCTCGGCCCGCCTCTGCTGCGCAAGCTGGGCCTGTAAGGGGGAAAAAGCCTATGGAACTGCGCCTCTATGGCCGCATCATCCTGAAAAGAGCGTGGATCATCCTGGCGCTGGTGGGCGTTGTGCTGGTGGTATCCCTGGTCTGGCAGCCCCAGCGCCCCACGGTATACCAGGCCCACATGCGCTTTGTCGTGGGCGTCAAACCCGAGCCCCAGGGCGACTATTACGCCTATGACCGCTACTATACCTGGCTGACGGCGGAATACCTGGTGGACGACCTGGCCGAGGTGGTCAAGAGCAGGACCTTTGCCGCCCAGGTGGCCGCGCTCTCCGGGTTGCCGGCGGCGCCCGGCGCCATCCACGGGGCCACCTTTGCCGGCAAGACCCACCGGGTGCTGGGCGTCACCATTACCTGGGGCAACGAGGCCGAGCTGGGGGCGCTCGCCAACGCCACGGTCGAGTTGCTCACCCAACGAGCGGGCATCTTTTTTGCGCAGCTCGGCGCCGATGCGGCGGTGGTCTCGCTGATTGATCCGCCCCAGATTGGGGGCGTGGGGCGCTCGCTGCGGGAACGCCTGGACCTGCCGCTGCGTCTATTGCTTGCCGTGGCCGCCGGCATCGGCCTGGCCTTTTTGCTGGACTATATAGATCTCACGGTGCGCCACCGGAGCGACCTGGCCGCCCTGGGTCTGCCGATCCTGGCCGAGATCCCCATGCGCCGCCGCTGGCGGTGGCTGTTGCCCATCGGGCGGCGCGCGCCGTAGTGGCGTCCGCTGCTACGGCGTGCGTATGGAGCGCGGGATTCATCCCGCATCAGCACGCTCAGGTATTGGTCCGGATGCAGGCTAGAGCCTGCGCTCCGGACCAAGCGCGCCTTGTGAAGGTTTGCTCTGCGCAACAGGCGCCGCCGACATTGTGAGGCTCACTTTACTTGGGCTATAATCCGGTGTCTGACATCGGGAGGGAACTGTGGAACTGAAGGATTACATCCAGATCATCGTCAAGCGCGGTTGGATCATTGTGCTGGCCACCGTGATCACCGTGGCGGCGGCCTTTGTGGCCAGTCGGGTGCAGACCCCCGTCTACCGCGCCACCATCTATCTGAACGTCTTTCCCGGGCGCCTGGATTGGGGCCTGCAACAGACCATCAAGGGCGTGATGCGCAACTTTGCGGGCACCATCACCTCCCGCACCACGGCTATGGAGGTGCTGAACCGCCTCAACCTGGATCTCACCCCGGAGGAGCTCGCGGACAAGATCACTGTGCGGCCCATCGAATCGGACCTGCTGATCCAGATAGACGCCGACGACTATGATCCCTTGATCGCCCGCGACATCGCCCAGGTCACCGCAGAGGTCTTTGTGGAACAGGCCAAGATCCTGATGCAGGATCAGGACCGGGCGGATCGGGTAGAGGTCAGCATCCGTGACTATGCGCTGCCGGGCGGCCTGCACCGCCCCAACTGGAAGATCAACGTGTTGGCGGGTGGGGTGTTTGGCGTCCTGATCGGCGTTGTGGTGATCTTTGTGCTCAGCTATCTGGAGGCGGACATCATCCGCACCAGCCGGGAGCTAGAAGTCTACACCGGGTTGGCCGTGCTAGGCCTGATCCCCGCCGTCGAATCGGGCGCAGGCAAGCGCAGGAGCCGCGCTCCCCAGAGCTAACCTTTGATGGGAGGAACGTATATGGCCGACAAGGTAAACCTGATCACACTCCAGGAGCCCATCTCGCCCGCCAGCGAGGCCTATCGCACGTTGCGCATGAACTTGCAGTACGCCACCCTGGACAAGGCGCTGCGCACCTTGCTGATCACCTCGCCGGGGGCCGACGAAGGCAAGTCCACCACCCTGGCCAACCTGGGCGTCACCCTGGCCCAGATCGAGCGGCGGGTGATCATGGTGGATTGCGATCTGCGCCGCCCCCGGCTGCATCAACTCTGGGGGCTGGACAATCAGATCGGCTTTACCACCATGCTGCTGGAGGAGCGCTACCTGGAGGAACCGCCCCTGCAGGAGACGGGCGTGGAGAACCTGCGTCTGTTGCCCAGCGGCCAATTGCCGCCCCGACCCGCCGACCTGTTGGGCTCGCAACGCATGGATCAGGTGATCGAGCGGCTCCTGCAACAAGCGGACATGCTCCTGTTCGACGCGCCGCCGGTGATGGGCGTCACCGATGCCGTCGTGCTGGCCACCAAGGTAGATGGCGTGCTGCTGGTGGTGAGCGCCGGCGAGACCAAGCGCGAGGACGCCCAGAACGCCCTGGCGCGGCTCAACGCCGTCAACGCCCGGGTGGTGGGCTCGGTGTTGAACAACGCCCCACTGGACGCGGCCCTGAGCGGCTACTACCAGTAGCCCGAGACGGCCCGAGAAACAAATGCCGTGGCTGCAAGACTCGCAGCCACGGCAGTGCTTTATCTTGGGGAAAAGGCTGTGGATAACCTCTGCACAACCTGTGGATAACCAGGGCGTGAACTGTGGGCAACTATCGCCGCCCTGGCCCCGCGCTCACCCTCCGGTGGGGCCTTGCATACCATATATAGTAGTATCTCCCCTCGGGGCACTATATCTAGGGCTTTCGCCATTCTACAGATCCCCAGGGGCCTCTCTCCATCGTTCCCGTTATCCACAGGTCCCTGCACATCCCCTGTGGATAACCTACCCCTACCCCTGGTATCACACGCCCCCGCTGGGCTACATCTAGTTGTTCGGGGGTAGTTATCCACATTTCCACAGCCCCTACTACTACTACTAGATAGAATAACTATAGAGATACTATTTAAAAGAATCACTGATTGGGAACGCGCTCCATATGCAGCCACCGTTCGGCCAAGAGGGGCAGGGTGCTGACGGGCCCCATGCGGGCGGTGCAACGCGGCAGGGAGCGCAGAATGGCCTTGCCGTAGGGCTTGGTCAGCAGGCGCTTGTCCAGCACCGCCACAATGCCATAGTCCTCCCGGCTGCGGATCAGGCGCCCGAACCCCTGCCGAAAGCGCAGGATCGTCTCGGGCAGATAGTATTGGTTAAAGGGATCGTCAAAAGTCTCGGCGCGGGCGGCCAGGATGGGATCCGTGGGGACGCCAAAGGGCAGGCGGGTGATGATCAAGCAGCTCAGCGCCTGCCCCACCACATCCACGCCCTCCCAAAAGCTGCGCGTTCCCATCAGCACGGCCCGGCTGGTGTTGCGAAAACCATCGAGGATCTGGCGGCGCGAGCCGTCAATGCCCTGGCCAAAGACGGTGATGCCCTCTTTTTCCAGGGCGCCCTGGGTGGCGCGATAGGTGTTGTTCAGTTGGCTGGTCGAGGTGAACAGCACCAGGGCGCGTCCCTCGGTGGCGCGCACCAGGTTCACGATGGCCTCCTCGACGCTCTTTTGATAGTACGGCTCGTTGGGCTCGGGGATATCCTTGGGAACGTACAGCAGCACCGCCGACTGGAAATCAAAGGGAGAATCCAGGGCCACCTCCAGGGGCGTCTCCAGGCCCAGGCGGTCTTTGATATAGTTGAACTCTTGATCGGTGCGCAAGGTGGCGCTGGTGAGCACCACGCAATCCTTTTCCGCAAAGAGCCGTTCCTCCAGCATGTCGCCGACGGACAGGGGCGCGCTGTTCAGCGCCACCTCCTGGTTGTATTGCGAGACAGAGGCCCAGTAGATATAGTCCAGCGTGGGCTCCAGGATGATGCCTTCCAGCCCGTCGCACAGTTCGTGGCCGCGCTGGAGCTGGGTCTTGACCTGCTGCAAGAGATCGAAACGCTCCTCGTTCTGCTCCTCGGGCAGACGCTGGATCCAGTTGCCAAGCTGCTCCAGGCCCTGGACGATCTGGCGCAAGGGGGCCGCCAGGTTGTCCCAGGCGATCTCGATCTCGGACCAGCCCGGCTGGACGCGCAGCCCCGATGTGATGCGCACATGCCGATCGTAGGGGCCCTGGGAGCGCCCGCCTGCCTCCTGATACTCTTGCATAAAGGCATCCAGGGCGCGATACAGGGTCTCCATATGCCCGAGGCCGGCGTCAATCTCCTCATTGATGCGTTGGATGCGGTCGGCGATGGACTGGCGCATCGTCTCGCTCACATCAAAGGCGTGAAACAGGCCCGGGATCTGGCCCAAAAGGCCGCTGGGCGCCGCGCTGCTGGGCTGCCCCAGGGCGCCGAAATAGGAGGCCAGGTCGTTGCGGGCGACCTGCAACCCGAACTGGCTGGTGGCCTGCTCTTCCAGGTGATGGGCCTCGTCAATGATCAGGTAGCGATAGTCGGGCAGCACCCGGCTCTCCATAGCCAGGTCCGAGAGCAGCAGCGCATGGTTCACGATGATCAGATGGGCGCGCTCGGCGCGGGCCCGGGCCCGAAAGAAAAAACAGCGTCCGGAGCCCAGGTAAGGGCAGCGGTCGCCCATGCAGGTCTCGGAGGTGGCCTGGAGCTCTTGCCAGACGCTAAACTCGTCGTTCACCAGCAGCAGCTCGGCCTGGTCGCCGGTGACGGTCTTGGGCAGCCAGGCCAACACCTTGGCCAGCACCCGGGCGCCCTCGAGGGAGAGCTGGCGCGCGCGGCGAAAAGCCGCCAAACGCCGCAAACAGATATAGTTGCCCCGACCCTTCAAGATTGTGGCGCGAAAGGGGGCGGGCAGGATGTGCTGGAGATCGGGCACATCCTTGGTATAGAGCTGGTCCTGTAGGTTGATGGTGTTGGAAGAAACCACCACACGCATCTCGTTCTGGGTGGCGAACTGGATGGCCGGCAACAGATAGGCCAGCGACTTGCCGGTGCCGGTGCCCGCCTCCACCAGCAGGTGCGTCGGCGTGTTGAACGCCTCCACCACGGCATTCAGCATCTCGACCTGCTGCGGGCGATACTCGTAACCGGGAAAGGCCCTGGAAAGGGCGCCGCCGGGCGAGAGGGCCTCCACCAGCGGCTCCGGATCAACGGGCGTGATCTCGCCGGAGGGGTTCAGCGGCGGAAAGCCATCCCGCTCGCGGGGGACGAAACCATATTCGCCGGCGCGCCAGGCAGGGGCCGCCGGTTGCCCGCCCAGCAAGGGCTGTTGCGCCCGCTTTTCCTCCACCAGGTCTTGCAGCAAAGGCGCCAACGCCCAACCGGTCTGCTGGGCCGCCTGATAGAGCTCTTGCAGCAAGCCTGCATCCCAGGCTTCAAAGCGCTCATACAGCGCCGCAAACAGGTCCTTGGTGGCGATGGCATCCTGCAGAGCCCGGTGGGCCTCGGGCAGGGCGATGCCCAGCAGCTCGCTCAGGGCCGAGAGGCTGTAGGTGCGGGCCTCGGGCACCAGGATGCTGGCCAGCTCGAACGTGTCCAGCGCCAGGTTGTGGAGTGTGATGCCCTGCTTCTGCAGAAAGAACAGATCGGTCTCGATGCTATGGCCGACCAGGGGCGTGCTGCCCACAAAGCGCAGGATGGCGCTCCTCAAGCTATCCAGCTCGGGCGCGCCCGCCAGATCGCGGCCGGCGATGCCCACCAGTTGTTGGATGCGCGGCGGGATGGCGCGCTTGGTATGCACCAGGCTAGACCAGCTTTCCAGCGTCTCCTGGCCGCGAAAACGCACCAGGGCGATCTCGATGATCTCATCGTTCTTGCGGTCCAGCCCGGTCAGCTCCAGATCCAGGGCGATATAGGTTCGGGGCATGCTCTCTCCAGGGTGTGCGTCAACAGACTGATTATACCTGCAACGCCAGGCGCCTCAAAGAGGCGGGCGGGACGCGCATACGATGCTGGCCTCTGCGCGTATCAGTTCAGAATTGGGGAAAAGCGGCCAACACGTTGTGGACGGCGGCGGCGAACCTTGGAGGGCGGGCGTCTCGCCCGCCACGCCGCGTACGCGTGCATGCGTTTGCAGCGCCCATAGTCGAGTCTATGTGCCCACCGATTGCAGGATAATGGCGTCATCGTCCTGGGCAGTTAGGAACTCGCCCCCTCGAATCTGAACTGATACATGTGCGTCCGGAAACGAAATAACCCTGTACAAGGGCGCGACTGTACGTTATACTGCGGATAGCACAAGAGAGGAGCGGCGACGATGCATCGAATCGAGCGCTTTCGGGCCATGTTGCGGGGTCACCCGGTGGATCATGCGCCGGCGGGGTTCTGGTTCCACTTTGAGCCCGCCTATCACGGCGGCGCTGCCATGGCCGAGCGCCATATCGCCTTCTTTCGCGAGACGGGCCTGGACCTGCTCAAGGTGATGAACGACAGCGGCTATGGCCCTGTGGGCACATTTCGGGTGCACAAGGCCGCCGATTGGGCGACCTTGGAGCCCACGCCCCTCTCCGAGGCGCACTTTCAGAGCCATCTAGAGGGTTTGCAAGGCATCGTGGCGGCCCTGGGCGACGAGGTGCCCATCATCACCACGGCGTTCAACCCGTTCCGCGAGGCGGTGGTGATCCTGCGAGCCGGCGACCCGGCCCGTTACCCCACCGAGGTGGAGGCCCGCATGGCGCTGCTGGCCCAGCTCCGCCAGGAGCCGGAACCGGTGCTCCAGGGGCTACAGGTGATCGCCGATGACCTGGCGCGCTTTTACCGCGCCTGCGTCGCCCAGGCGGGCGCGGGCGGCATCTATTTCTCTGCCAAGGGCGGCGAGCGCGACCACATGACCGACGAGGAGCACGCCGCCTGGGTGGCGCCTTATGATCTGCACGTGCTGCGCCAGGTGGGCGAGGTGGCCGAGTACATCGTGGGGCACTTTTGCGGGGTGGGCCTCAATCTGGAGCGCTTTGCCGGATATCCCGTACACCTGGCCAACTGGGCCTACCAGTCCGATAACCCCTCGTTGCGCCAGGGGCAGGCGATCCTGGGCGGCGTCAGCATCCTGGGTGGGCTGGATGAGCGCGGCCCCCTGGTGGTCGGTCCGCGCCAGGCCCTGCAACGCGAGATCGAGCAGGCCCTGGCCGAGATGGGCGCCCAGGGGTTCATGTTGGGGGCCGGCTGCACCGTGCCGGGCGATACGCCCCTGGAGAACCTGGTCTATGCCCGCCAGGCCATCGCCGAGCTGACGGCCCAGTAGATGGACATGTGCATAGCGCACCACAAGGGATGAAAATGGCGCGAGTCTGGGAGCGCGGAGTGCCACTCCGCGCACGGTGCAAAGCACCCCCCGCTGCTCTGGCGGCGTCCGGGGTTGCAATGTGCGTGCAAAGAGGTAACTATTCAGATCTGGAGGGCGGGCGTCTCGCCCGCCTACGAAGCGCAGCTTCGTCCGCTGCGTACGCATGCATGCGTCTGCAGCGAACGTTGCAGAGCAGCGTAATGCGCAGTTGCACTGCGCGCTCCATGCAAGCGCGAGGATAGTCTGAGTCTGTTTTCGAGGTAGGGAGTCCAAGATGTGGGACGAGCCGTGGGAGACAGGCGAAAACGCCGTCTATGATAGCCAGCGGGTGCTGGTGGCGGTGGTGCCCAGCCTGGCCGATTGGGAGCGTATCTGCCGCGAGGGCTGGTATCGCATCCCCTTGCGGCGCGCGCCCGCGCGCATCGGCGCCGACTATGTGGCGTTCTATCACCCCAAATGCTTTGGCGAACTGCGCTGGACGATCCACTATTACGCGCCCATCCGGCGCTATGGCGTCGTTTCGCGGCGCATCCTCTTGCCCCAGGAGGCGGGCCATCCCCGGGCTGACGAGCTCTACTACAAGCTGGAGCTGGGGCCGCTGCAACGCCTGCCGCGCCCGATCCCCAGCATCAAGCTGCGCCGGGTGACCTTTATCCATACCGATCTGGATACCCTGCTGCAAGCCAACGAGATCGGCGACCTGTGGCAGCGCGAGGCGCCCAAAGAGCGACTCTGGCGCGGCCTGCAACTGGGTGAGCCTGTGGCCCTCTACGGGGCGCCCGCCGCCTAGCCAAACTCGCCCCCCCAGGCGCGACCCCAGAGCGCCTGAGACGTATAGGTGTCAGTTGTGAGCCCTGCGAGCCCAATTCGCCGCGAGTTGCGCTCGCCATATGCAAAGAGGAGAGAGCAGCATGTTGGACCAGATCATCGCCCGCTTGACCCGTATGGTGAGTTTCGACCACACCGTCTATCGAGAGATCGCCCAGGATGACGACGCCACCCTGCAGGCCGCCGCCATCATCGTAGTGGCCGCTGTGGCCTCTGCCATTGGCTCGGCCATTATCGCACGCAGCTTTTGGGCCTTTTTGTACACCCTGTTCATCCAGGTTCCATTGGGCTGGCTGATCTGGAGCGGGCTGGTCTATCTGGTGGGCACCAAGCTGTTCACCGGCCAGGGGACGTTCATGGGTGTGCTGCGGGTGCTGGGCTACACCACGGCGCCGGCGGTCCTGGGGCTGCTGGTGGTGATCCCCTGCTTGGGCTGGATCGCCAGCCTGGTGGGCGCCGTTCTGTCCCTGGTGTTGGGCTTTTTCGCCATCCGCGAGACCCTGGAGCTCACCTCCGAAAAGGCCGTGCTGACCATCGTGATCGGCTGGGTGCTGCGTCTGGTCATCGGCATGATCGGGATCTAGGCAGAGCAATCGCCGGACCTGGGCGCGGCGTATGTCTGCTGCCCAGGCCCGGCCCGTGGGCGCTATGAACGAACGACTCGGCGTATCGCCGCGCCTGGCCCTGGCGCGTTACCTCACCGACCTGGCCTGCCTGGCCGGGAGCCTGGCCCTGGCCCGCTGGCTGCGCATCGCCCTGCCCCTGGGCAAGCCGCTAGACGCCGAGGGTCTGGCCTTGCATGCGCCCATGCTGCTCCTGGCGCTGGCCGTCTGGTCGGCGACCCTGGCCGCCCTGGGGAGCTATGACCGGCGGCGCATGGCCGACCCGGTGGACGAGTTCCAGGCGGTGGCGGGCGGCATTGTCATCGCGGCCCTGATGTACGCCGGTCTGCTCTACCTCTCCTACCGCGGCCTCTCGCGCCTCATGTTCCTCTATTTCGTCGCCCTCGATCTCGCCCTGAGCGTCGGGGGCCGGGCCGCCTGGCGGGCCTTGGCCCGCAGGCGCGGGCTGGAGCGGCGCAATGCCCTGATCGTGGGCTCGGGCGAGACGGGCCGCCGGGTGGCCCACGCCTTGGAGGCGGAACGCGCCGATAGTGTGGCCCTGATGGGCTACCTGAGCGAGGGCGAGCAAGCCGAGCCCGTGCCCGAGGCCGTGGAGCGCCTGCCCGTGCTGGGCGGCGCCGGGGATGCTGCTGCGTTGATCCGGGGTCTGGCCATCGCTGAGGTGATCCTGGCGCTGGAGCCCGAGGCCCAACCACGCCTGGCCCGCTGGATCGCCCTCCTGCAAGAGCTGCCGGTGGATATTCGCGTGGCGCCCGATTATTCTCAGCTCGTGCTCTCGCGCGCCCAAGGCGAGCGCTTGGGCGACCTGGTGCTCATCTCGTTGAACGAGCCGGTGATCAGCCCGCTGGATCGGGCCCTCAAACGGGCGTTCGATCTGGCCCTGTCATTGCTAGGGCTGATCCTGCTCTCCCCCCTGCTGGCCTTGATCGCCCTGGCCATCGCCCTGGATTCGCGCGGCCCCATCCTGTACCTCAGCCGGCGCGTGGGCGAGGGCGAACGGCCCTTCTGGATGTTCAAGTTTCGCACCATGATCCCCGGGGCGGACCGCGCCCAGGAGGCGCTGATCTCACAGGGGGAGGATGGCCGCCTGGGTTTCGCCAAGCGCCCCGACGATGCCCGCATCACCCGAGCGGGGCGCTGGCTGCGGCGCTATAGCCTGGACGAGCTGCCCCAGCTCGTCAACGTGCTGCGGGGCGAGATGAGCCTGGTGGGCCCCCGGCCCGAGTTGCCCGATCTGGCGGCCCGCTATGCCCCCTGGCAGCGCCGCCGCTTTAGCGTGCCCCAGGGGATCACCGGCTGGTGGCAGATCTCGGGGCGCAGCGCCAAGGCCAAGCACCTGCACGTCGAGGACGACCTGTACTATATCCGCCATTACTCCCTGGCCCTGGACCTGTGGATCCTCTGGCGCACCATCGGCGCCGTGCTGCGGAGGCAGGGCGCCTACTAGCGCGGCCCCGCCACGCGCCAGAGGACGCCCTCCCGCTCCAGGCGCCAGCGCGCTTGGTACCCCTCCCGATAGAGGGTGAGATACACCCGCCCCTGCGCGTGAGCGGCGATCAAGGCATCCACGTTCCCCAGATCGAGCTCGCCCAGCGCCGGGCGCCGCCGGACAAGCTGGCGCCGGTACCATTCGTGGGCCAGCAGGTCGCCATCCACCACCAGCAGGTCGGTGCGGCGGCCCTCCACCCACTGGATATAGTCCAGGCTAAAGGTGTGCCCGTCGGCGTGGCTGATCAGCAGCGCGCCCTCGGGGGCCGCTTGCAGAACGGCCTCGGCCCACACCGCCGCCTCGTTGTCCCGGCTCAGATCCAGCCGCCCATAGTTGGCGGCCGCCAGCCAGAGGGCCAGCAGCGCCGGCGCCAGCCAGCCCGCCCAACGCAGCCAGGGCTTTTGCGCGGCCAGCCGGCCCCCCAGCCAGAGAGCGCCCTGGGCCAGCCAGGTCACGCCCACCAGAAAGGCGGGCAGCAGATAGAGGTAGGAATCGCTGGTGTGATAGCCGATGGCATACAGGCTGACCAGGGCCGCCGCGAGCAACCCGCCCGCGGGCCAGCCCCTGGGCGCGCGCCGCCAGCGCGCCTCCAGGCCCAGCAGCGCCAGGGCCGCCCCGGGCAGGGTGAGCTGGGCCATACTGCGCTGCGCCCAAAAGGCCAGCCGCCCGGGCAGCTCGGCCAGGGGCAGCGCGAACAGATAGCCATGGTAGAGCCGGCCGCTCACCAGCCACCAGAAACCGACCCAGTCGCGGGCGTCGCCCCAGCTTACCGGCGGGTCGCCTCGGGCCGCCAAGGGGATGTAGAGATAGACCGCCAGGCCCAGGGCCAGGCCGCCCAACAGCGCCGCCATGCGGCGCGGGCGCGCCAGGGGCCACAGCCAGAGGGCCAGGCCCGGCAGGAGCAGGGTCAGGGTGAGGTGGTTGCCCAGGCCCAGACCCACGGCCAGCCCCAGGCCCAGCCAGGCGCGCGGGCGCTCCAGGGCGGCCCGGCGCGACGCCAGATAGAGAACCAACGCCGCGAACAGGGCGTGCAGGGCGTACACCTCGACGATGATGGCCTGGGACCAGAGAGCGGGCCCCGCCCCCCAGACCAGGGCCGCCCCCAGGGCCAACAAGTCTTTGCCCCGGCTGCTCTCCTCCGCCTCGGAGAGCAGGTTGCGCGCCAGCAAGAATACCAGCGCCACGGAGCCTGCCGCCGCTGTGGCGGAAAAGAGGGTCAGGCGCCGGGCGATATTGCCCAGGGGCAGGAGGGCAAAGAGACGCCCCAGCAGGCAATAGGTGGGATAGCCGCTGGGATGGGCCACGCCGCCCGTCATGGCGGCGGCGATCAGGTCGCCGCCATCGGCGCCCTCGTGGGCCCAGGTGAGCCAGGGGGCTGCCGTGGCGCTATAGAGGGCCAGGCTCAGCCCGGTGGCCAACAGCGCCAGGCCGATGCGTCGCCAAAGGGGCTCGGGGTGCGTGAGGGCGTTCATGCCGCGATTATACCCGGTGGGGGGCGCGCCGCAAGGGGCGCGCTCAGTCGCATTCGTCCCTATGGCCCGACTGTTCGGCAGAGAGGCGTGCTCAGGCTTTTTTCAGCCCCGCCATGCTCGCCATCAGCCGCTTGAGGCCCGCCTCGCTAAAGGCGACGGTGAGTTCGAAATCGTCGCCCGTGGCGCGGGCGCCGATGACGATGCCGCGGCCAAAGGTGGGGTGCAGCACGGCCTCGCCATCACGAAACGGCGCCGCCGCGCCCGTCTCGGCAGGTCTGGGGCGCGCTCTGCCGCGTGGCGTGGGCGTTATATCGCCAGCATCCTGCAGGATGCTGGCGCGCCGGCCGCGCAGCTCGTCGGCACGCTGGCGCCGCTGGCCAAAGAGCTCGCGCCGGGCGACCGGCGCCGGGCTCGATGATGGGCGGGCCGCCCTGTGGATGCCGTTGCTCTCCACCAGTTCGGCGGGGATGTCGGCCAAAAAGCGCGAGGGCTCGCGCACATCGCTATTGCCAAAGATGGCCCGCCGGAAGGTATACACCAGGTAGAGCTGTTCCTTGGCGCGGGTCATGCCCACATAGCAGAGCCGCCGCTCCTCCTCCATCTGGTCGGGCTGTAGCAACGAACGGCTGTGGGGGCAGAGCCCCTCCTCCATGCCCACCAGGAACACCGTGTGGTATTCCAGCCCCTTGGCGGCGTGCAGGGTCAACAGCGTCATGGCGTCGGCCTCGCCGTTCATCTCGTCCACATCGGCCACCAGGGCGGCCTCTTCCAAAAAGGCGCCCAGGGCGGTCTGGGCCGCCTCGCCCTGATAGCGTTCGACGGCGGTGAACAGCTCGCGCACGTTGGCGATGCGCTCCTCGCCCTGGTCGGTGCCATCGCGCAGATACTCGAGATAGCCGGTCCTCTCCACCAGCAGGCGCAGCAGGTCGCCCAGGGTGCGATCCTCCAGGGCCTGGCGGGCGCTGTGCAGCAGCGCGCCAAAACCGGCCAGCCGGCCGAGGATGGTGGGGTTGAGCGGCAGGTCCTCCGTCTGCTCGCGAGCCTGGAGCGCGGCCAGGTGCAGCAACGCCCGCCCCAGGGAGAGCCCCTGGCGCGCCGCCCAGAGCTGCAACTGCTCGACGCTGCGTTCGCCCAGCAGGCGCGATGGCGTGTTGATGATGCGGGCCAGGGCTACATCGTCATCGGGGTTATAGACCACCCGCAGGTAGCTCAGGATATCCTTGATCTCGCGGCGCTGGTAGAAACGCACCGAGCCCACCAACTGATAGCGCACGCCGTGGGCCATCAGGGCGTCCTCCAGGGCGCGCGACTGGGCGTTGGTGCGGAACATGACGGCGCAATCGCGATAGCGGCAGGCGCCCGCCGCCACCAGGCGCATGGCCTCTTGCACCACGTACTCGGCCTCTTCGCGCTCGTCATAGGCCTCGAACAGGCGCACGGCGGGGCCCTGGCCGTTCTCGGTCCACAGGGCCTTGTCGTGGCGCTGGCCATTGCGCGCGATCACGGCCCGCGCCGCCTCTACGATGGTCTGGCTGGAGCGATAGTTCTGTTCCAGCAGGATGAGCTGGGCCTGCTCGTACTCCCTGCGAAAGCGCAGCACGTTGCGGAAATCGGCGCCCCGCCAGCTATAGATGCTCTGATCCTCATCGCCCACGCAAAAGAGGTTGCCCTCCGGCCCCACCAGATGCTTGAGCAGTTCGTACTGGGCCTTGTTGGTATCCTGAAACTCGTCCACCAGGATATGCCGATAGCGGCGCTGGTAGCGCTCGCGCACCTCGGCATGCACGCGCAAGAGCTCCTCCGCCTTGAGCAGCAGGTCGTCGAAATCCAGGGCCTGGCTCTCGTCTTTGAGCTGCTCGTAGCGCTCCCAGACGCGGGCCGCCGCCTCATGCCAATAGGTCTGGGGGATATAGGTGGCCGCGGTGAACAGATCGTTCTTGGCGCGCGAGATGACGCCGTGCACCGAGGCGGGGCGATACTGCTTGGTATCGAGATTGAGGTCCTTGAGGGCGCGGGCCACCAGGCGGCTCTGGTCGTCGGCGTCATAGATCACAAAATGGGGGTCCAGCCCCAGGTAAGGCGCCTCGCGCCGCAGGATGCGGGCGCAGGTGGCGTGAAAGGTGCCCACGGTGAGGCTGCCCGCCTCGGGGCCCACCAGGTCGCGCAGGCGCGAGACCATCTCCCTGGCCGCCTTGTTGGTGAATGTTACGGCCATGATGCCAAAAGGGGAGACGCCGCGCTCGTGCAGCAAGTAGGCGATGCGGTGGGTCAGCACCCGCGTTTTGCCCGAGCCCGGCCCGGCCAGGACCAGGACGGGGCCATCGGGGGCGCAAACGGCCTGCGCCTGGGCGCGGTTCAGCCCGACAAGCAGAGGATCCAAGGGTACTCCCTTTATGGGTGGTGGCGAATGGAGGCGGGTGCGACGTGAGGCATGGTAACATGGGGCCGGGAGGGTGTCAAAAGGCTGGCGAGGCGGGACGAAACGCCCCGCGCCTCGTTTCACCGTTTATTGACAGCGCGCCGCCGCCCGCCCATAATGAACCCGGAACGCTGGACATCACCAAGCATGAAAACGGCGCGAGTCTGAGAGCGCAGAGTACCACTCCGCGCACGGTGCCAAGCACCGCTCGCCGCTCTGGAGGCGTCCGGAGTTGCACTGTGCGTGCGCAGAGGTAACTATCCAGATCTGGAGGGCGGGCGTCTCGCCCGCCAACGAAGCGCAGCTTCGTCCGCTGCGTACGCATGCATGCGTACGCAGCGTAACACGCAGTTGCACTGCGCGCTCCATGCAAGTACGAGGATAGTCTGAGTCTATTTTCGGAGTAGGGAACCTTGCTGCTGGAACTGACCATCACCAACCTGGCCATCATCGAAGAGGTGCGGCTCGCCTTTGAGGGCGGCCTGAGCGTGCTCACCGGCGAGACCGGCGCGGGCAAGTCCATCATCGTGGATGCCGTCATGCTGCTGCTGGGCGGGCGCGCCGCCGCCGATATGGTGCGCACCGGCTGCGAATCCGCCTCGGTGGAGGGCGTCTTTGCCCCCGAGCCCGCCGTGCTGGCCCAAATGCGGCCTCTGCTGGAGGAATACGGCCTGGCCGACGAGGCGAACGAGCTGATCCTGCGGCGCGAGATCCAGCGCTCGCGGCGCAATATCTGCCGCGTGAACGGACGCGCCGTGCCCTTGGGCGTTCTGGAGGAGCTGGGGCGCCACCTGATTGACATCCACGGCCAGGGCGAGCACCTCTCCCTGATGCACGTGCGCCGCCACGTGGATTTCCTGGATCACTTTGGCGGCCTGGACGAGCAGCGCCGCGCCCTGGCCCAGGTGGTGGCCGCGCTGCGCCAGGTGCGTGCCGAGCTCCGCGACCTACAGCGCGACGAGCGCGAGCTGGCCCGCCGGGTGGACCTGCTGGCATACCAGATTGACGAGATTCACTCGGCGGCCCTGGCCGAGGGCGAGGAGGAAGAGTTGGCGCGCCAACGCGGGCTGCTGGCCAACGCCGAGCAGCGCCTGCAACTCGCCGCCGCCATCTATGAGGCGCTGATGAGCGGCGAGGGGCGCCATCGCCCCGCCGTGGACCTGATCGGCGGGGCCACCGAGCAGATGAGCGAGCTGATCGCCTTGGACCCGGCGCTGCGCGAAGAGAGCGAGATGCTCGATAGCGCCTATTACCAGCTCGAAGAAATCGCCCGCAGCGTGCGCGCCTATCGCGACGAGGTCGAGTTCGACCCCGAGGGGCTGGCCGCCATCGAGGAGCGCCTGGATCTGATCCGGGGCCTCAAGCGCAAGTATGGTGAGTCCATCGCCGAGATCCTGGCCTTTGGGCGGCGCGCCCAGGAGGAACTGGAGGGCATCAGCCATAGCGAGGAACGCATCGAGACGCTGCGAGAGCGCGAGGCGACTCTGCTGCGCCAGGTCGCGGCCCAGGGCCAGGCCCTCAGCCAGGCGCGCCGCGCGGCAGCCCAGGCCCTCAACGCCGCCGTGGAGGCTCAACTCGACGAGCTGAACATGGCCCACGCCCGTTTCATAACCGACATCCGCTGGGAAGAGACCTCCGAAGGCGTCGAGATCGAGGGCGCCTGCTACCGGTTCGATGCCACGGGGCTGGATCGGGTCGAGTTCCTGATCGCCCCGAACCCGGGCGAGGAGCCCCAGCCCCTGGCCCGCATCGCCTCGGGCGGCGAGACCTCGCGCCTGATGCTGGCCATGAAAACGGTGCTCTCGGGCGTTGACCCGGTGCCCACCCTGATCTTTGACGAGATTGACGCGGGCATTGGCGGGCGCACGGGGGATGTTGTGGGCCAAAAGCTGCGGCGGCTGGCCGATGGGCATCAGGTGTTCTGCGTCACCCACCTGGCCCAGATCGCCCGTTACGCCCAGCGCCACTATCAGGTGGCCAAAGAGGTGGTGGACGAGCGCACCATCTCGGTGGCCCGGCTCCTCTCGGGCGGCGCCCGCGTCGAGGAGCTGGCCGTCATGCTGGGGGGCGCCGCCACAGACACGACCCTGCGCAGCGCCGAGGAGCTGTTGGCGACGGCGCTGGCGTGAGGAACGCGGTTGGCAGCCATGCTATGCCGGGCAGGGGCGTGCCAGCCGTCTTCCTGGCCTAGAGCCCCCCTATCATCGCGATAAACATGGGCGCAATGCAGGACAATAGCCCCAGCCCCAGTATCACCGCCAGGACGATCACAACCATGTTGGGGTGGCGGGGCGTCTCGGGCTGTTGTCCCGCAGCGAGTTGCCGGATGGCGCGCACGGCGGCGCGCACGGCTTCGCGAGAGCGCAACTCGCGTTGGCCGAGCCAGTGCCAGCCCGGCCGCTCAGCCGGCAACAGCAGCTTTTGGGCGGGGCTGGCGGCCACGGCTAGCTCCAGCGCCATGGGCCAGGGACCCACGATCAGATCGGCTTGCGCCAGCAGGCGGGGCGCGTCGGCGGCAGCCGCATCCAAGGCCGACAGGTCGAGGCCGGGCAATTCGCGCCGCAGGCCCTCCAGCAGGGCGCTCTGCAGGGCCTCATCCCCCGGGGCCAATATGGCTACCCGCAGCTCTGCCAGGGCCTCGGCCCGCATCTGTTTGGCGCGGCGCCCATCGGCGCGCAAGAGGGCCCCGTGGTAGAGCCAGATGCCCACGGCCATGCCGCTATAGACCACGGCCTGGGCCACCTCGGCCAGCAGGTTGCCCTCCTGGCTCGCCCCCAGGGCCAACGCCAGCAGCCGCGAGACCACATAGACCCCGCTGCCCAGCACCGTCGCGGTGGCGATCAGGAGATAAAAGTACAGGTAGATCTTGCGGGCCGGCGACTGGCTCTCCTGGTCGCCCTCGGGGCCGGGGGCCGTCGCTGCCAGTTGGGCGCTGCGCCAGGGCAGCATCCACACCGGCAGGCCGGTGAGAATCAGCGCAGTGAACCAGGCGGCCTGCCCCGAGACGCCGCCCACAAACTGCGCGCCCGCCAACGCGCGGATCAGCAGGGTCAGATCGCCCGCCACGCCCACCAGCAGCGCCCCCAAGCCAATGGCCGCCACCAGGTAACGATAGGTCTGGCGCAGCCAAGCGGCGCCAGACGGCTCTCCCGCCAGGGCGATATCATGGCGCAGGACGTAGGCATGGTAGGCCCACACCAGCGCGGCCACCGGCAGGATGGCCAGCGTCGGGCGGAGGTCGCTGATGCCGGCGTCTGGCGCGCCCAGCAGGCGGCCCAGGATGTTGGCCAAGATGGTGGTCAGGCTGCCGACGGCGGCCAATACCGAGGCCAGGATCACCAGGTAGAGATAGCCTTGGCGCTCCACCGAGGCGCGCTCTCCCTCGTCGGCTCCGGCAAAGAGGCGCTGCGCCTGCCCCCAGCAGATCAGCCAGAGGGGCAGCCCCACGGCCAGCCGCGCCACCTCACGCAAGGGGTCGGGCTGGGAGACAATGACCGCCCCGGCGCCCACCCACTCCAAAAGCCAGCGCAAGAGCGCGATCAAGGATAGCGCGACCAAGGCCAGCCCGGCGGCGCTCCAGCCATAGAGGTAGAGACGGCGCAGCGTGGCCCCGGCGCTCTCCTCGGCAACCTGGCGCTGGTCCCGGCGGAGCACGGCGCGGTGATAGAGCCACAACACCAGCATCACCCCCATGACGACCAGGGGATGGGCGAGGTAGGTCAGAGGGGCCTCTCCCACAAAGCGGGCGCTCTCGGGGCGCAAGCCCAGGGCCAGGTGCAGCAGGTCATCCAGCAGGTCCAGGGCGTTGGCGAGCAAGGGGCCGAGAAAGGTCGCCAGGGCCACATAGAGGTAGAGGCGCCGCAGGATGGCCCCGCGTTCCTCCTCGTCGCCCGCCGCCAGGCGTTGGGCCCATACCCAGTGCACGACAAAGACGGGCAACGCCACGATGATGATGGCAAGCTGAAGGGCGGTGTTCTCCGGCGACGTGCGCGCAGGAGGGGCCAGCAGGTTGCGCAGCAGCGAGATCACCGCCCAGGCGACGCCCTGCAGGCTGGCGAGGCAGACCAGATAGACATAGGCGCGACGAACGTTCTCCATGATCGCCTCCTCTCCGGGCGGCTACTTGCAGCCGCCTGGCTGCTCCCAGCAATAGCTCCAATAGCGGCCGGATCTGGTGATTCGCCAAAGGCCGTCCTCACGCCGCAGAAACAGATCAAAGGTCGAGCTGCTCTGGCCGCTGGAAAAGAGTCCGCCCTGGTAGTAGGTGGTCTCGCGAATGGTGACCGTGGCCGTGTTGTCATGTACCCGAGCCGTCTCAATGGCCAGCGCCGTATCCTCACGAGAGGCGTAATAGTAGCCCGGGTCAAAGGGATAGCCGCCCAGGTCGCGCTCCATCTGTTCCGTGTCGGCAGGATAGCCCGCCAGAGTCGGCGAGAGGTAGCCATAGGCGCGAGCATAATCCCCCAGTTGCAGCGCCAGCGTATAGTTGTGCGCCACGCCCTCGGGCGTATCGTCGGGCCGGTAGGTAGGCTGGCCCGGCCGCGAGATGGCGAGGGCCAGCACGGCGCCCACCAGCAATACGATGCCGATGACGATGGCGAGCAGGAACTTGTCTGTGCCTCTCATGATCCCTCCCGCTGAATGGTTCTATCCACAGCATACATCGAACGGGCAAACGGGACAAGCGCTTGGGGACGCTGGCAAACGCCCATATCAGTTCAGATTCGAGAGGAAACGAGTTCCTAACTGACCAGGACGATGATGCCAATATCCTGCAATCGGTGAGCACATAGACTCAGCTATGGAGGGCGGGCGTCTCGCCCGCCAACGAAGCGTACGCATACATGCGTCTGCTTCGTCCGCTGCGTACGCATACATGCGTCTGCAGCGTCCCGCTTGGCATCCCCGCCTGCCATAACGACAGACGGGGGTGGGGGCGGGGGGGTGGGGGGCGCCCCCCCCCCCCCCCCCCCCGCACAGGCCCGGCGCCAGGCGTAGATTACGCCTCTGGCTCTGGCTCTGGCTCTACTTCTACCTTGGGCTGGAGCGCCTGGAAGAACAGGGTCCAGGCCACCGACTCAAAGGCCGTATAGATGCCGCCGCCCACCAGCAAGGCCAGCCCCCCCACCAGCGCCAGGGGCGCCCCGATCACGAGCGCGGGCCAGGCCGAGCGCGAGGACAGCGCCAGGGCCGAGATAGACATTCCGGCGCCCGCGCCGATGAGCAGCAGGAACGGCAGCAGGATGACGCCCAGGCCAATCTGTACCGCCGCCAGCAAAAGCCACATGGCCGCCGACTGCTTGAGCCGCTCGCGGAACAGCGCATAGGCCGCGCCAAGGGCCTCGAACACGCCCTGCTCCTGCAAGACGCAAGCCCGAAAAGCGTACTCGCGGACGACGCTGAACGCCCCGCCGATGACGATGGCTACCGCGATGAGCAGGCCCAGCCAGGCTATGCCCAGGAGCACCAACCAGAGAACCCCCAGGGCGATCAGGCCGCCCTCGGCGGCGATCATGGCGACGCCCGGCAATACGATGACGATCCCCAGAGCGGCAAAGACCAGAACCATGACAATGGCGACCAAAAAGCCAATGATGCCGAGCACCAGGTTGATGGCAAAGAGCCGCAGCAGGCGACGCCAGCCGCGACGCAGGCCCGCGCCAAAGCTGGTCTTTTCGCCCGCCTCGATCTCGGCGGTCATGCCGATCAGGGCGCCGACGCTGGTATAGCGCACAATGATCCCGATGATGCCCCAGATCAGGGCCAGCACGGCAACCAGGCCCACGATGGCGAGTATGCCGGCTGCCACGCTGTTCCAATCCGGGGGCATGCCTTGGCTCCAGCGCTGCATGTCCGCGCTGCCAAACGAGTACTGAAAGCCGCCGCCCGAGTTCCCGCCCTGCATCCCGCCAAAGAGCGCCAGCGCGATGCCAAAGACCCACAGTACCTTGTTGCGCCAGGTGATCTGCACCGCGCGCTGGATGATCTCGCTGTACTTCATGTTCCCTCTCCTCTCTCTAGCGGCCCAGGCCGCCGCCACCCTGTTTCATTCTACACTACGCACTAGGCCGCCCAAAGTATCGCTGCCTTGGCATCGCGACCCTGATCGGCTAGAATCTAGCCCATTGAGCAAAACTGGTCGCAGGGCGACCTGAAGGAGACGAGCATGAATCGCTATCGCGTGGCCGTGATCCCGGGGGACGGCATCGGCGTGGATACGATAGACGAGGCGCTGGGCGCCCTAGGGGCCATCTGCGAGGTGCATGGCGGCCTGGCCATCGAGTACGACCGCTACCCCTGGGGTTGCGGCTATTATCTCGAACAGGGCGAGATGATGCCCCCCGATGGCTTGCAGATCCTGGCCGATTATGACTGCATCCTCTTTGGCGCCGTTGGTTTTCCGCCGGTGCCCGACCATATCTCCCTCTGGGGCCTGCTGCTGCCCATCCGCCAACACTTTGATCAGTACATCAACCTGCGGCCCGTCAAGCTACTGGACGGCATCCCCGGCCCGCTCCGTGACAAGGGGCCGGAGGACATTGATTTCATCTGCATCCGCGAGAACACCGAGGGCGAATACGCCGGCACGGGCGGGCGCATCCATCGCGGCCAGGAGAACGAGGTCGCCATCCAGACCGGCGTGTTCACCCGCGCCGGCGTAGAGCGGGTGTTGCGCTATGCCTTTGATGTGGCGGCCACGCGCCCGCGCCGCCAACTGGCCAGCGCCACCAAATCCAACGCCCTGCAATACAGCATGGTATTCTGGGACGAGGTATTCGCCGCGCTGCAAAAAGAGTATCCCCAGGTGGCCTGCCGCCAGTACCACGCCGACGCCCTGGCGGCCCGCATGATCACCGCGCCGGAGAGCCTGGATGTGGTGGTGGGCTCGAACCTGTTTGGCGACCTGCTGACCGACCTGGGCGGCGCGCTGCAGGGCAGCCTGGGCATCCCGCCCAGCGGCAATATCAACCCGACCAAGCGCTACCCCTCCCTGTTCGAGCCGGTGCATGGCTCGGCGCCCGATATCGCCGGGCAGGGCATTGCCAACCCCATCGCCGCCATCTGGGCCGCCTCCATGATGCTGGATCACCTGGGCCATGCCGATGCGGGCGATCTGTTGCTGCGGGCCATCAACGCCGTAACGGCCGAAGGCCGCACATTGACACCCGATCTGGGCGGCAGCGCCACCACCCGCGAGGTGGGCCTGGCCGTGCAGGAAAAGGTACGCCTTTTGGGGAGATAGAGATCGGGGGCAGTCTTGCGGCGCGGGCGGGGGCCCCCCCCCGCCGCTGCGGAGAGCACCAAACGCAGGGAAGGTAAGGGCAGCCCCAGGCGCATGTATGCGCAGGCCGCCCATTGAGTCCGTTCTCGATGGAGTAAGATTTTGGAGCCAATCGAAGAGACGCTCATGGCCGCGCCGGACGCCGGTCCACCGCCCGGGCGTTCATTGTGGGATCGTCTGTTCAGGCGCGGCGACCGCAGCGCGCCCCTGCCGCCCGAGCGGCACAACGAGCGTGTGCTCTATGCCGAGGTGTTCTTTCAGTCCATCGCCGGGGCGGGCGCCCTCTCCTTTTTGGCCGTCTTTTTGGTGCGCTTGGGCGCGCCCAACTGGCTGGTGGGCCTACATACCTCGCTGCCCGCCCTGGTCACCATCTTGGCGATCCTGCCCGTGGGCGCGTTTGTGCGGCGGCAGCGCAACCTCGTGCGCGTGGTCAATGTCGCCCGCCTGATCTACCGCAGCGCCGTCGCCAGCTTTGGGCTGCTGGTCTATCTGCCGGCTGCAGTGGCGCCTTTTCTCCTTGTGGCAGTCGAGAGCCTGGTGGCGATCCCGGGAGCGGCGCTGAACGTGGCCAGCACCACCATCCTGGGGCGTGCCACCACGCCGCGCCGCCGCCCCTCGATGCTCAGCACCCGCATGGCCGTCCATGGGTTGATGGGCTCGGCGGTCGGGCTGCTGGCGGGCCTCTGGCTGGATCGGGTCGTCTACCCCCTCAACTACCAGCTCTTGTTCCTCAGTGCGCTGCTGGCGGGCCTGGGCAGCATCGCCATGCTCTCGCGCCTCAAGCTCCCCACCATCTCGCCGGAGCAGGCGGCGGCGCGGGCCCGGGTGGGCGTGGGCGTGGGGCAGGTGCTGGCGCTGGTGCGGGCCACGCCCCTCTTTCGCGATTTCGCCATCGCCGCATTCATCTTTCGCATCGGCCAAGACCTGCCCATGGCCCTCTATGCGATCTATCGGGTGCGCACCCTGGGCGCCTCGGATGCCTGGATCGGCGCCCTGCTGACCATCCAGCGTTTCCTGAGCGTGTTCGTCTATATCATCCTGAGCCGCGTGCTTTCCAAGACCCGCTCGCGCAGCATCCTCTGGGTATCGTGCCTGGGGATCGCCCTGTTCCCCCTGGCCATGGCCCTGGCCCGCACGCCGGAGCAACTGGTCATCTCGGCCATCCTGGGCGGCCTCTTTGCCCCCGGCGTGGATATCTTTATGACCAACACCCTCTTCCAGGTCTCGACCGAGGAGGAGCGCCCCTCCTTTGTGGCCGCCAACACCCTGCTGGCCAATGTGACCGCCTTTGCCGCGCCGCTCCTGGGCACGCTGCTGGCCGACCTCACCTTTATCCGGCTGGCCCTGTACGTTGCCACGGGGCTGCGCATGTTGGGCGGCCTGGCGTTCTGGCGGCTCAATGTGGGCGCAGAACAGCCCGCGCCTAGCCCAGAGCAGCCAGACGCTCCTCCAGCTTGACCCTGCGTTCCTCCTGGGCGGCCAGCTTTTCCCGCTCGCGCTGCACCACGACGGCGGGCGCCCTGGAGACAAAGCCCTCGTTGGCCAGCAGCGCCTCGGCGCGCCGGGTCTCCTGCTGCACGTTCTCCAATTCCTTGGATAGCCGTTCCCGCTCGCGCTCCAGGTCCACCAGGGCGGCCAACGGCAGATAGACCTCATACCCGGCGGTGACCAGGGTCAGCGCCCTTTCCGGCGCGGCAGCCAGCGCCGCCGCGATCTGCAACTGCGCCTCGTCAACCCGCGCCAGGGCCGCCAACACGCCCGCCTGGGCCGCCAGGAACGGCTCCCGCTGGCCTGCGGCGACTAGGGCGGCGATGCGGCGGGCCGGGTCCACCTCGTACTCGCTGCGGGCGTTGCGGATGGCCCGCACCACCTCCATCAGTCCCTCGATGCGCTCCACAGCGGCGGCATCCTGGGCCCCCGCCTGGGGCCAGGGCGCCACGATCAGTGCCTCGCCCTGGTGGGGCAGGTATTGCCAGAGGGCCTCGGTCACAAAGGGCATGTAGGGGTGCAGCAGGCGCAGGGCGCCCTCCAGCACGTACACCAGCACGCGCCGGGCTGCGTCGGCGGACGCCTGATCCTCGCCTCGCAGGCGCACCTTGGTCATCTCGATATACCAGTCGCAATACTCGCCCCAGAGGAACTCGTACACCTGGCGCCCGGCCTCGCCGAGTTGGTAGGCCTCGATCAGGCGGGTGGCCTCGGCGGCCAGGGCGTGGTAGCGGCTGACGATCCAGCGGTCGGCGTCGTCATCCAGGCTGGCGGGATCCAACGGCTCGGGGCCGGGGGCATAGCGCCCGGGCTCCTCGCCCAGGTTGCCCAGCACGTAGCGGGTGGCCTGCCAGATCTTGTTGGCGAAATTGCGGTTGGCCTCGATGCGGCTCTCGGCCAGCTTCATATCGTTGCCGGGCGTCGAGCCGGTCAGCAGGGTAAAACGCAGCGGATCCAGCCCGTATTCCTGGATGATATAGAGCGGGTCATAGTGCTCGATGCCTTCCATAGACTTGCTGATCTTTTCGCCGCGCTCGTTGCGCACCAGGCCGTGCATGTAGACGGTGTGGAAGGGCGCCTCGCCGGTGAGATAGATGCCCAGCATGATCATGCGGGCCACCCAGAAAAAGATGATATCGTAGGCCGTCTCCAACACCGAGGTGGGGTAGAAATAGGCCAGGTCCTCGGTCTGCTCGGGCCAGCCCAGCGTGGAAAAGGGCCACAGCCCCGAGGAGAACCAGGTATCCAGCACGTCGGGGTCCTGGCGCAGGCGCTCCGAGCCGCACGCCGTGCAGCGCGTGGGGTCCTCGCGGGCCACGATCATCTCGCCGCAATCATCGCAATACCAGACCGGGATGCGGTGGCCCCACCAGAGCTGGCGCGAGATGCACCAATCGTGGATGTTCTCCATCCAGTTGTAATAGATGCGGTCAAAGCGCTCGGGCACGATGCGGATGCGCCCCTGGCGCACGGCCTCGATGGCCGGCTCGGCCAGCACGTCGGCGCGCACGAACCACTGGGTCGAGATGCGCGGCTCGACCACGGTGGCGCAGCGCTGGCAATGCCCCACGGCATGGCGGTAAGGCTCGACCTTGACCAGGTCGCCCATCGCGCGAATCTCTTGCACCAGGTTCTCGCGGCACTCGTAGCGATCCTGGCCCTCATAGGCGCCCGCGTTGGCGTTCATGGTCATGTCGTCGTGCATGATGTTGATCATGGGCAGGCCGTGCCGCTGGGCCACGGCGTAATCCACCGGATCGTGGGCCGGGGTGATCTTGACGGCGCCGGTGCCAAACTCGCGATCCACCGCCTCGTCGGCGATGATGGGCACCAGCCGCCCCACGCCTGGCAGGCGTACCATGCGCCCCACCAGGCCCGCATAGCGCTCGTCCTCCGGGTGCACGGCCACGGCGGTATCGCCCAGGATCGTCTCCGGGCGGGTGGTGGCCACGGTGATGCTGGCGTCGCGCTCCTCGGTCCAATAGCGCACATGCCAGAGGTGCGAGGCCATGGGCTCGTGCTCCACCTCGATATCCGAGAGAGCGGTGGCGCAACGGGGGCACCAGTTCACCAGATGCTCACCGCGATAGATCAAGCCATCCTCATAGAGGCGCACGAACGCCTCGCGCACGGCGCGCGAGAGGCCCTCGTCCATGGTGAACCGCTCGCGGTCCCAATCGCACGAGATGCCCAGGGCATAGTGCTGCTCGGTGATGCGCCGGTGATAGACCTCTTTCCACTGCCACACCCGCTTGAGAAACTCTTCTCTGCCCAGGTCATGGCGGGTCAAGCCCTCTTTGCCGATCTCGCGCTCCACCACGTTCTGGGTGGCGATGCCCGCATGGTCCGAGCCGGGCACCCACAGGGTGGGCTGGCCCGTCATGCGGCGGTAGCGGATCAGGCCATCCTCGATGGCGGCCACGATGGCGTGCCCCAGGTGCAGCGCGCCGGTGACGTTGGGCGGCGGCATCGAGATCACGAACGGCTTTTGCGTGGGGTCAATGCGCGGCTTGAAATAGCCCTGGGCGCGCCACCAATCGTACAAAGGGCGTTCGATGGTCTGGGCGTCATAGGTCTTGCCGATCTCGCTGGGCAAAGGCGCTGGCTGGCTCATATCTCTCCTCCTGGCAAGGCGTCTGCGACGTACAAAAAGACCCCTCTCGTTCTCCAGAGACGACAGTCTCTCGGAGACGAAAGGGGGCAACTCTTTCGCGGTACCACTCCGCTTCGCCGCTCGCGCACGGGCGCAGGCGACGCACTCGAGACGCGGTAACGGGCGCACCCGGCGCGGCCTACTGGCTTCAACCGCGCAACTCCCAGGCGACCTTGGGCAGCGTCTGCTGCGAGGGGCTTGCAGCCGGTGACCCCTCTTCTCTGTCAGCGCGCTACTGCTTACTCTTCCTGTTCATCGTCTGTACGATATTGGGCCAATGATAGCATGGGGCGCCAAGGGCGTCAAAAATGGGGGGGGGCGTAGACACGGTCTTGTTGGGCGTGACGGCCGTGGGAGTGAGGGCGACCGCGGCCAGTGGCGGCTACGAAGGCCCTGCCCCTCCCTCCCTTCAAGGAGGAGCCTACCGCGAAGTGTCAGTTCAGAATTGGGGGGGGAAAGAGGCCAACACGTTGGAGACGGCGGCAGCGAACCGTGGAGGGCGGGCGTCTCGCCCGCCTTGTAGGGGCGCGGCCAACGGTGGCGCAACCACCGTCCCTCGCCCCCTACCATAAAACCATAGAAACACACATTAAACACGTATGGGCAGAACTGACGCCAGACGCATGTATGCGTCCATAGCGAGGCTG
>Ga0334890_1001230_pt1 | contig 35948 bp, 29 predicted proteins | sample GraSluR1_MG_3_FD_207220 | JGI IMG/M metagenome (GOLD analysis project Ga0334890, IMG submission 207220) | Sludge microbial communities from methane-producing bioreactor in Wageningen University, Netherlands - Granular Sludge_31_08-R1 | ecosystem: Engineered > Bioreactor > Anaerobic >... | reverse complement strand
TATGTCCCCTAAGGTAGTCTTTTCTAAGTTAGCTTTCAACTTTTTTACAGCTTTTTCTGTGGTTGAAGGCTTACTTTTTTTATCAGTTTTATCTTCTGATTTCTTGGAATCCTCATGTATTCTGCTATGTGAGAGGATTATGCGCTTCGAAGTTTTGTTGAATTCAATAACCTTAAATTCTAACTTTTCATCAACTTTTCCGGTTGAACCATCTTCTTTAACAAGATGTTTTGGAGTAACAAAACCTTCAACACCATATGGGAGGGCAACAACTGCACCTTTATCAAACAGATCGATGATTGTACCTTCGTGTACTGAGTCGATGGTGAAAATGCTCTCGAAAACATCCCATGGATTTTCTTCCAACTGCTTATGCCCAAGGCTTAAACGGCGATTGTCCTTGTCGATTTCGAGAACAACTACTTCGATGTCTGATCCAACTGTGGTAAACTCAGCGGGATGTTTTATTTTTTTCGTCCAGCTCAGATCCGAAATGTGAATAAGACCATCAACACCTTCTTCAATCTCAACGAACACTCCAAATGAGGTGAAATTCCTTACTTTGGCATTGTGATGTGAGTTTATTGAGTACTTTTCTCCGATTTTATCCCATGGATCAGGTTTCAGCTGTTTCATACCCAACGACATTTTGCGTTCCTCGCGGTCGAGGGTGAGTATTTGAGCCTCAATGGTATCACCAACTTTTAGGAATTCCTGAGCACTTCTTAAATGCTGACTCCACGACATTTCTGAAACGTGGATTAACCCTTCAACTCCTGGTGCGATCTCAACGAAAGCACCGTAATCGGCCATTACAACTACTTTGCCCTTAACAACATCGCCAATTTTCATGTTGGCATCCAGAGAATCCCAAGGATGCGGGGTAAGCTGTTTAAGTCCAAGGGCAATACGTTTTTTGGCGTCATCAAAGTCGAGGATTACCACATTGAGTTTCTGATCAAGTTCAACGATCTCCTCTGGGTGGGTTACCCTTCCCCATGATAAGTCAGTTATGTGAATCAATCCATCAACTCCACCAAGGTCGATAAATACCCCGTAGCTGGTTATATTTTTAACGGTACCTTCAAGTACCTGTCCTTTTTCTAGTTTAGCAATAATATCTTTCTTCTGCTGTTCAAGTTCTTCCTCGATCAGCGCTTTGTGCGAAACCACAACGTTTTTGTATTCCTGGTTGATTTTAACCACTTTAAATTCCATGGTCTTACCAACAAAGATATCGTAATCGCGAATGGGTTTCACATCGATTTGTGAACCAGGCAAGAAGGCTTCTATTCCGAATACGTCAACAATCATTCCCCCTTTTGTGCGACACTTAATGTATCCCTTAATCACCTCATCGTTTTCGAGTGCTTGGTTCACGCGATCCCACGAACGCAACGAACGTGCTTTTTTGTGTGAAAGTACTAGTTGTCCACGCTTATCTTCCTGGTTTTCGACATAAACCTCTACTTTATCACCAATCTTAAGATCAGGGTTATGGCGAAACTCGTTAAGGCTAACAACTCCTTCAGATTTATAACCAATGTTTATTACAACTTCTCTCTTGGTCATTGCGATAACTGTACCATCAATAACCTCTCCTTCTCCAATCGACGAAAGGGTTTCGTCGTACATTGCCAAAAGTTTGGCTTTTTGATCTTTGGAGTAAACTTCATCTTCAGCGTATGCTTCCCAGTCAAATTCTGCTGGTTGTTGAACGCTTACGTTTTCAACTGGAATTTCTTTAGCAACTGGTTCAACGTCTGTTTGCTCTGAAGTGGCTACTGTTTCCTCAATTTCAACTTGAGGTTGTTCTTCTTTTTCAGATTCAACGTCTGTTTGCTCTGAAACGGTTTCTAATACCTCATTTTCAACTTGAGGCTCAACTTGATGCTGCTCTTCTTTTTCTGCAGATACTTCTTTTGAAGCGTTTTCTTCTTGATTAATCATTAAACTTGTTTAGAATTAATAAGTTAGACATTATGCATGGTAAAATTGTGAGTGCAAAAATACATAACTTTATCATTTATAGGAAAAAATGAACATTTTTTTTTGATATATATGGGAAATCAGTGCCTTATAACTTGATTTTATATTTAACATGCTAAAATTTGAAAAAATTGGTAAATGGAATAGAGTTTTGTATCACCTGAAAAACGAAATATTTAACATTTACTTTTCGTTTTAAGGTTGGATAAGTTATCTTTGAACCATGCAAGTGCAGGGCTGCATTGTTTTTTGATCAAAAAATCAGTTAACAATTTCCACATTAATTAAATAAGTTATTATACAGTTTATGAAACGAATACTTGTAACTGGCGGAGCAGGTTTTTTGGGTTCTCACCTTTGTGAACGGTTATTAAATGATGGTAACGATGTGATTTGTTTAGATAATTTTTTCACGGGAAGTAAAACCAACATAGTTCATCTGCTTAAAAACCCTTACTTTGAGTTTATTAGGCATGATGTTACTATGCCTATTTTTCTTGAGGTTGATGAAATTTACAACCTGGCCTGTCCAGCGTCACCCATTCACTATCAGTACAATGCCATAAAAACTGTAAAAACCTCAGTAATGGGTGCCATCAATATGCTGGGTTTGGCAAAGCGACTTAAAGCCAAAATTCTACAAGCATCAACAAGCGAGGTTTACGGTGACCCTGAAATTCACCCACAACCAGAGACCTACTGGGGCAATGTTAATCCCATAGGCCCACGCTCTTGTTACGACGAGGGTAAGAGATGTGCCGAAACCCTTTTTGTGAACTATCACGAACAGAATGCTGTAAAAATTAAGATAGCCCGGATTTTCAATACATATGGGCCAAGAATGCATCCAAACGATGGGAGAGTGGTTTCAAATTTTATAGTTCAGGCTCTTCATAATAGCGATATTACTATTTATGGCAAGGGAACCCAAACCCGTAGCTTTATGTATGTTGACGATTTAGTAGAAGCTATGATTAGATTAATGAATACTAACGATGAGATTACAGGGCCAGTTAATTTGGGAAATCCCAATGAGTTTTCGATGCTTAATCTTGCTAACCTTGTTATTAAGCTTACGGGGAGCCAATCCAAAATTACCTATCACGAATTGCCAGTAGATGATCCTATTCAAAGACGTCCTGATATTACATTGGCTAAGAAGTTACTCAATGACTGGGACCCTCAGGTTCAACTTCAGGTTGGTCTCATAAAAACCATTGACTACTTTAAAGAGCTGCTAAAAAAATGATAGATGGAATTAGTTGAATCTGTATTGAATGGCTTACTGATTATTCAACCTAAGGTTTTTAACGACCCCAGAGGGTATTTCTTTGAATCATACAGTAGTCAAAGATTACAATCAATTGGAATTGAAACGGATTTTGTTCAAGATAACGAATCGTACTCAGAGTATGGAACAATAAGGGGTATTCATTTCCAGTTGGCTCCATTTGCACAAGCAAAACTTGTAAGGGTCGTAATTGGAAAGATTCTTGATATTGTCGTTGATGTTCGAAAGAATTCACCTACCTATGGTAAGCATTTTGCCATTGAATTAGATTCAGATTCTAAGCGTATGCTGTTTATCCCTCAAGGCTTTGCGCATGGATTTTCAGTTTTAAGCGCTAAGGCTCTTGTCAATTACAAATGCGATACTTTTTACAACTCCCAGGCAGAGAGAGGGATAAATTACAACGATCCATCTTTGGGAATTGACTGGAGGGTTGATCCAGATAAAGTCAAAGTATCATCAAAGGATAAAGTATTACCCTTTTTTGATCAAATTGAATCGAATTTTATTTTTGGAAAACACCATTAATATGAGCCAAATAAAAGTATTTATTACTGGAGCGAACGGACAATTGGGTTCTGAACTTCAGAGCTTAGCTGAACAGCATATGAATATTAGTTTTTTGTTTACTGATATTGATACACTGGATATTACTGATTCAAATGCAGTAAAATCCTTCTTTATGAATTACAGGCCCGATTATGTGGTTAATTGTGCAGCATATACAGCAGTGGATAAAGCCGAGGTTGATGAAGAGAATGCTTTTCGATTGAATGCTTCAGCTCCAGCCATACTTGCATCTGCGGCTGATGAATTGGGTTTTAAACTGATACACATTTCAACCGATTATGTTTTCAATGGCAGAACGTGGGAACCCTACTGCGAGAACGATTCTCCATCACCCAATTCGGTGTATGGAAAATCAAAACACAACGGAGAAGAGGAAGTACTAAAATCAAATAATGCAATGGTTATCCGGACTTCGTGGCTCTACTCGGTATACGGCAAAAACTTTGTTAAAACCATCGCCTCGAAAGCCAACAAATCTCAAGAGCTAAGAGTTGTTTTCGATCAGATTGGTTCACCAACTTGGGCAAACGATTTGGCAAAAGCCATTGTTGATATCATTTTATTGGGAAAGGATAAATTTAAACCCAATATTTTTCACTACTCCAACGAAGGGGTTTGCAGCTGGTACGATTTTGCCCTAGAAATAGTATCGTTTTATAGATTAAAATGCAAAATAATTCCTATCTTAAGCTGCGAGTACCTCGTTGCGGCAAATCGTCCACCTTACAGTGTGCTTAATAAGAATAAGATTAAGGAAACATTTGGATTAGGGATACCTCACTGGAAGGATAGCCTGCTAAAGTGCCTAAGCACTTTGGATATCGAGAGTTTATTGTAGAACTGTAAAACAATTAATCATACAATTATGAACACACCTGATATCGATGCCTTGGTTCAGAAAAAAGCTGAAAAATGGCTTCAGCCTGAATTTGATAAGCAAACCCGTGAGCAGGTTATGATGCTTATGGATAATAATCGCAAAGAATTTGTGGATGCTTTTTATAAGGATTTGGAATTTGGGACAGGTGGGCTAAGAGGAATAATGGGGGTTGGAACCAATCGAATGAATAAATATACCCTGGGTATGGCAACACAGGGACTTGCAAACTATTTACTTAAGCAATTTTCATTTCTCCCTGAGATTAGGGTTGCCATAGCTTTTGATTCGCGGAATAACAGCATGGAATTTGCCAAAACTTCTGCTGAGATATTAACGGCAAATGGTATAAAGGTTTACCTTTTTGAGGCGCTTCGTCCTGTACCCGAATTAAGTTTTACCATTAGAACCTTTAAATGCCAAAGCGGAATTGTAATTACCGCATCGCATAACCCCAAGGAGTACAATGGTTTTAAGGTTTACTGGGAGGATGGTGCACAGATTGTGCCACCACACGATAACAATATTATTCAAGAGGTTAAAAGGATTTCTTCGATTTCAGATGTGAAGTTTAATGGAGATGATAATCTTATTAAAATTATTGGAACCGAAATAGATGAAATCTATGTCAATACCCTTGCTTCGATGTCGCTATCTCCTGAAATTAATCTAAGGCAGAAAAACCTTAAGATTGTCTACACTCCAATTCATGGTACTGGGGTGAAACTTGTGCCCAAGTTGCTGCATAAGTATGGGTTTGCCACAGTAACTACCATTGCAGAGCAGAATGTTATCGATGGAAACTTTCCTACGGTAGAATCACCTAATCCCGAGGAGGGTTCGGCTTTAAAGCTTGCCATTGAGAAAGCCGAAGCAATAGATGCCGATTTAATAATGGGCACCGACCCTGATGGAGATAGGGTAGGGCTGGGCATTAAAAATCACTTGGGAAAATTCATTCTGCTCAATGGAAATCAGGCAGCAGCACTTCTCATCTTCTACTTACTCTCAAAGTGGAAGGAGAAGGGAATGATCAAGGGTAAAGAGTATATTGTAAAAACCATTGTGACCACCGATTTACTTGCCGATATGGCAAAAGAGTTTGGGGTTGAATGCATTGAGGTTCTTACAGGGTTTAAGTATATTGCCGAGATTATAAGGGAGTTGGAAGGAACAAAAACCTTTATTGGCGGGGGAGAGGAGAGTTACGGATATCTTGCTGGCACCTATTCGCGCGATAAGGATGCCATTCTTTGCTGTGCTTTGTTTTCCGAAATTGCTGCATGGACTAAGGATCATGGTAAAACACTATACCAGTTGCTTATTGAGATTTACCAAAGATTTGGCATTTACAAGGAGCACCTAATTTCTGTAACAAAGAAAGGAAAGGAGGGTGCCGATGAGATTAAGGCAATGATGGAAGGGTATCGGACGAATCCCCCCAAAACAATTGGCGGATCTTCGGTGGTTTTGGTACACGATTACCAAAAGCAGCAAACCCATAACCTTAAAACGGGAGGTGTTGAACCTATCAAACTGCCCAAATCGGATGTAATACAACTTATTACTGAAGACAATACCAGAATATCAGTACGTCCCTCGGGAACAGAACCCAAGATCAAGTTCTACTTTGGGGTGAAGGGACAGCTGAACTCACCAGTTGAGTACGAAATTGTTCTCAAGAAACTAGATGATAAAATCCAGAGTATCATAAAGGAGATGGGATTTTTTGGATAGCATAAAACCAAACTGGAACACAACACCATGAAAAGTTATAGAAAAGAGTTATGGTTCGAAACCAGTAGGCGTCGCGATTTTATAAATATTACCCCGTCAATTATGCAATGCCTGAGGGAAAGCGAAGTGCAGGAGGGATTGTTACTTGTGAATGCCATGCACATTACATCCAGCGTTTTTATCAACGATGATGAGTCGGGTCTTCACCACGATTTTGAGGTTTGGCTTGAGAAGTTGGCCCCCGAAAAGCCCTATTCGCAGTATAAGCATAATGGCTTTGAGGATAATGCCGATGCGCATCTAAAGCGCACCGTAATGGGGCGCGAAGTGGTGGTTGCCATAACCGAGGGGAAATTAGATTTTGGCCCTTGGGAGCAGATATTCTACGGGGAGTTCGATGGAAAACGCCGCAAAAGAGTTCTGGTGAAAATCATAGGGGAATAGTTATCGAAGGGCATAAAAATTTATGAAATTTTCATAAATCGATTGAACCAGTTTTGGCATTGATATATTAAGCCTTTGGGATGCATGATTGTAAATTTCATGTATTTGTGCTTCGGACTCATCAGTTTCAAAAAATAGTTGGTTAAGCGGTGTTTTTTCTAACGATTGAACCTCCTTGCTTCGATTGCTTAAAATAAATTTACCGTACGAAAGGTAAAAACCTAAACTTGTGAGTTGATTTGCCTGAAAAGCATTTCCCCTGTAGTCGTGTATCGCCCACTTTAGGCTACTCTTAGCGTAAACTTTCTTTACATCTATAAGCTCATCCCATGCCTTAACGCTGTGAATGATAACCGGTTTTTGCAGATCAATGGCAATGTTGATTTGTTCGATCATCACTGATCTTTGGATATCCAACGAAGGTCCACGAAGCTTATCCAGCCCAATCTCGCCAATTCCAATAACATTGGGTTTCGATGCAAGCAGTCTTAGCATTTCTAGTTGAACAGGGATGTCATTGGCATGGGCGTACCATGGATGAATTCCTATGGTGTAAAACTTATCCGATTCAATATCAGCAACCTCGCCAACAAATAAACTCCTGATGGCGAGGGTATCCTTCTGGGGATTTGATGAATGAGTATGAAAATCGATAAGCTTCATCATCCTATAATCAATGATCCATTGTATGAAAAAAGCCTTTGCCTGCTATCCAGTACTTACGCATACAATCAACTGAAAGACAAGAGTGGGCTGGTAGAATGGCCAGCTGCTCGCATTCTTCAATGGCAGTCAGGGCAGCCTGTTCTTTTGCTCTGATTACTCCATGCTCCTGCGATAACGACTCTAAATACAGCCCTTTAATGGGTTTTGACCATGTAAGATCAGGGTTTAGTTTGCAAATGGCACCAAAAGATTTTTGTCCCTGCTCATCCAGGTAAAAGTCCTTCGAGAAGTGAATTGCCCCTGCCCAGATTATAGCTTTACTCTGTTCTGGATATACTGCAACCAAAGGACAAACCATTGCAATGGCAATATTGTTTGTGCTGCAAACCCCTTGGTATACTTGCTGCATATCAAAGAATACGAAGTTACCCGGGCGAAGCTCATCAATACCATCAAAGCTATTGCAAACCATGCTGGTAGGGGTATCACCATAGGAAACGATAAGATTTGGGAAACTCTTAATCCATTTTTTTTTAAGCTGCTTCAACAGATTAAGGGCCGAGGCGTTGAGTTTATTCAAATCATCCTTTATGGCTTGATATGAATGCCCGGCATGGGTTAAAAACCCGCAGAAATGCGTATGGCTCTTACTTAACAAAACTTCAATAATCCTTTCAATGCCGGAATAATCGTTGACCATAATCCCAGATCGGCCTTGTCCTGTATCTATTTCAATTTGCACGTAAACCTTTGAAGCGATTAGGTTAGATAAGGTTTTGGCGTTATCCAGAGATGAGACAATCAGATTCAGCTTTACTTGCGAAGATAACTTGTTAATTTTCATGGCCTGTTGCCTTACAAAGGGAAACGCAATGGTAATATCATTCCATTGATCCCCGGCAAAGTACTCTGCCATTGGAACTGATGATACAGCAATACGATCAACCCCATAATCACGGAACCAACGACCCACCTCGTGACTCTGGTGAGTTTTAAAATGTGGGCGGAAACCAATATTCAGTTTATTGCATTTCTCAACCATGGCCCGAATGTTATTTCGGGAGATGGTTTCATTTACGATCAATGTTGGAGAATCGAACATTATTCCATTATTCAGTTTTCCTCTGTTTTCTAAATTTTTCTTATCTCTTTAAAAAAAAAATTAACTACACTTCAACCGTGAGCCTATCGTATGCTAGGTAAACGTTTTTGGGTAAATCCTTTTCTACATCAACATGAAGGCCCATTTGGTGGCTTATATGAGTGATGAATGCTTGGTTAGGCTTTAATTCCGATATTAGCTCACAGGCTTCGTCCAGTGAAAAATGCGACATATGCTTCTTTTTTCTTAGAGCATTTAATACAAGGCATTTACTTCCAATTATTTTTTCTTTTTCATCATCTTCGATACGATTGGCATCGGTAATATAAGTAAGACCTTCGATCCTAAATCCATAAACAGGCATTTTGTAGTGATAGGCTCTAATGGGAATGACCTTTAAGCTATTAATGAAAAAATCACTTCCATCGATATTGTGTAAGATCATTTCGGGTGAACCGGGATACTTATCTTCGCAGAAAGCGTAATCGTAACCATTTTTAATAGCTTTCTGCACCCTGTTCTCTGCCCATATATCCATGGGACGGTTAAGGAAATAGTTAAATGCGCGAATGTCATCAAGCCCTGCAATATGGTCACGATGCTCGTGAGTAAGAAGAATGGCATCCATATTTTTTACATTTGCATTAAGCATTTGTTGTCGAAAATCGGGACCTGCATCAATTAATATAGTTGTGCCATTGTGTTCAATTAGTGCAGATGTTCTCAATCTTTGATCTCTGCCATCGCTTGAATGACAAACAGGACAAGAACAAGTGATAACAGGAATGCCTTGCGAAGTACCTGTGCCCAAAAATGTTAATTTCACTACTGCTTACTGGTTTTAAAAAATAATACAAATGTTTTATTATTGTGTAGACTTATGTGATCTCAACGAAAGAAAAATTAGAAAAAGTAGTACCATAACGGCAAGTACTGCAGAAGGTATTGCTGCTTCATGTCCAAATAAAGCCATGGCAGTGAAAATTGAGAAACCAGAACTTTTGATAGTTACTAGCATTTTTTGAGTTATTACAATTTTTGGATCAACGCCGATTTTTTTTGCAATAAATCCATAAATGATTCCCAATCCAAAAATCGAAATAAAAAGCGCTAAAACAACAAGAGAAAGAATTTTTAGATTGGGCAATAATGCATTGCGGTTAACACCAATGGCTATAAAAATGATTATGGCAAAACCAAAGTCTACAATTTTACCACGAATTTTCTCAACACTTGGTAGCAGAAATTTAGTTCTAAGTATTTGTGCAATGGCAAGTGGTATCACAACCAGTTGAACCATAGTAAGGAATAAATCAAAAGGTTTGATTCCACTACTTTTAGCAAAAATTTGAACAATCAATGGTGCCAGAAAAATGGAAGCAAGGAATGCCCCAGTAACTGCTGTTATGGCATACTCAACTTTACCCTTTAGAATGTATGTGAATGGTATAATGGCAACCCCAGGAGGAGCAGCAACAATAACAACAAAACCAAAGAACAGCTCCTTACTTGGAACCAAAAGCCATGCAATTGAAAGCAGAATAGATCCAAATACAAAATAGTTTAGGAAAATTCCCATGAGGAAAGGCCCAGCAATCTTCTTTATGCTATTTAACAACATTAAATTTAACCCAGAAAGGGAGAAGGTCATGGTTATGGCTAATATGAATATGTTGTAATCCTTAATGTAATTTGCATAATCTCCCACAATTAACCCAGCTATTACTGCAAAAATTAGGATAGAGTTTCGATTAAGAAGAATTTTTCTTATTAAACTCATGTTTTTTTTCTCAAAGATAGTATCAAAATACAAATGGTTAGCAATCGATTTTTTCTACTTTTACATAAAAAATCATGTTGGGGACTTTATACCTTATACCAACTACTCTTGGAGGTGATCACTGGGAAGAAGTTATTCCTACCCATGTTGCTGAATTTACACGAAGTTTACGGTCATTTGTTGTTGAAGATGTGCGAACAGCAAGAAGGTATCTTTCGCGCATAGGAATGCCTGTATCGATACAAGAGCTTAGTTTTGATATTTTGAATGAGCATTCAACCCAATCCGATGTTGAAGGTATACTTGGACTTTTACTCTCGGGCGAATGTGTTGGACTGCTTTCTGAAGCAGGTGTTCCTGCTGTAGCTGATCCAGGTTCGTTACTTATTAGTTTGGCTCATAAAAAAGGGATTAAGGTTGTACCATTAACAGGGCCCAGCAGTATTATATTGGCTTTAATGGCAAGCGGATTAAATGGGCAAAACTTTGCTTTTGTTGGTTACCTTCCAATTAAACCTAATGAGAGAGACAAACGGATTCGTCAGCTTGAACTTCGTTCAAAAGAAGAGAATCAAACACAACTATTCATTGAAACGCCATATAGAAATAATCAACTTTTAAAATCTTTGATTTCGGTATTGCACCCCGAAACTAATCTTCATATTTCCTGCGATTTAACCCTTCCGACCGAGTTTGTTTTAACCCAAAGAGTAAAGGATTGGAAAAAACAAATGCCCGATCTGCATAAGCGACCGAGCATTTTTGGTATCCTTCAGTATTAAAGAAAAACAATATTTTTTAATCGGGTGTACTAGAGGCTTTCTTTCCTAAAACATCCAACTCAAATATTAGTGGTGAATAAGGTGGTATTGAACTGGTTCCAGTTTCTCCATATGCAAAAAAGCTGGGAATGATTATCTTAGCATAGGTGTACGTCGTTAAATTTCTTAGAGCGACAGAAAACCCTTCAATATATTGACTATCACCAACTGTTACCTTAATAGGTTCATATGTTCTGCTATCGTCATATATATTATTCTCTTCTGCAACACTTTGAATATTCGTATCGAATAAAAAGTCATCTAAAAATCTTCCCTGATAGTTAACAGAAACAATATCATCATCAAATATTTCTTGATCTGTAGGCTGTGTGTACAAGCCATTTATGCTATGATCATCATCTTCAGCAAGTTGTTCAATTATTGTAAGGAAATAAACGCTATCAATAAGAATGCTGTCAATAATTGCATCGGGGTAGAATTCAATTAAATAATTATCTATTAGCTCTTGTTCATATGCCTCTGGATCTGTAACAACTTTTATCAATTCAACATCAAATATAACAGATGTGTATGGGTTGAGACCTTTGTAAATAGTTGTGCCATATGCTAGACTGGAAGGCATCAAAAATTTGGCTTTACTCCCTTCTTTAAGCAGACTTAATCCTTCTGATAAGCCAGCAATAAGAGGATTTTTGCTACTTTTTAGTTGACGGAAAGAGGGAATATATCGGGTTGATGAGGAATATATGTCGTGTAGTTGAGCTATGCTATCGTTAGTGGTTTCAAATACGTATTCTTCGAGATCCATACCTGAATAGTTAAATATAACGAAATCTTCATTTCCAGGCTGCAAACTACTTTCGGTATCACCTTCTTCGTAGATTATGTAGTAAAGTCCTGTTGATGTTTTTATGGCCTCAGGATAGTGAATACTAACATATGCATCAAGCCTTAGAAGTTCGTCAGATTCATGTTCATCTATTTCCTTTTCACAGGCAATCAACGAAAACATTATGGTTAATAAGAAAGCTGGGATAAATTTATTGATGTTCATAAAACATATTAATTATTACTTGATACTATCCAATCTAATTTCATAAAATATGGGTGTGTAGGGTGCGACTGCTCCATAACCATTAACACCATACCCCATGGATGAAGGAACTACCAATTCGGCATTTTGGTTTGGACTCATCAGCATAAATCCAAATGTTAACCCTTCGGTAAGTTCATCATCGCCAATAATAATTTGCTGCCCCACTTCGGGTGTCTCAGCAAAAACATCTCCATTTAGAACACTTGCCCTATACCAACCATATATTGTATCTCCAATGGAAGGTTTAAGGTCTGTATATGATTCATTTAAAAACTTTATCCAGAATCCTAATGTGTCCTGAACAAAGCCTTCGTTTTGGCTTACAAAGGTACTGATATTTTCTTGTTCAACTCTAATTTGACAATTATTAACGGAAATTAATAGAATATCGTATGCAAGTGGCGACCAAGATGGAATTGGACCAACCTTTTGATTACCGAAACCATATATTGAGGAGAAGAGTAAAGTGGCTATCTCTTTTTCTCGACAGATTAAAAGCCCTCTTCTAAGCCCCTCAATTAATTCGTTGTCTCCAGCAACTGTAACAACTGGTAATAGTGATAGAACAGAAGTATCAAGAGAAATTTCCAGGGCAACTTCAAGAATATTTGTGTCGAAAACCAATCCTCCAGTACCAAAGGTATAGCCAACATACCAAAACGAGATGGAGTCGCCTTGTGCAACCCGATAACCATATCCCTTATTGCGAATGACATGGTAAACGCCATTCTGCTTTGTGAATTTTAAGTTTCTGCTATTCAAATACTTTTCAATGGTAGCATTATCCTTTTCCAACCTCTCGTCTTCGATGGACTTTGTGCAACTAAGGGAAAAAATTACTAGTAAAGTGAGGTAAATAATTCTACTAATCATACTTATTTTCAATCTCTTCTTGGGTTAACCTCAACGATCTCCACTTCAAATAAAACTGAGGTGAAAGCAGGAACAATTCCTGTGGTACTGCCTCCTTGACCAAAGGCAAGATGAGATGGAACGATGAAAAGCGATTTTTCTCCAGGATACATCATGCCAATGGCTTCTTCTAATCCTGGTACAACCTGCCATTTCTGACCGTAAACAAATTGAAAGGCTTCATTGCGTTTTCGGGTGGAGTCGAAGTATTTACCATTGAAAAAACGACCCTCGTAATGAACAGTAATGGTATCTCCAAGCCTGATTTTGTTTCCACTACCAGCTTGAATGGGGATGTAGTAAAGTCCTGATTCGGTGGGTTCGAAATTCAACTCTTGATTTTCGATGTACTGCTTGAGAATTACCTTTTCGTACTCTCCAAAATCTTCAATCCAATGCAAAAAGGCTTCTTTATCCTGATCAAACTGTTTCTCTGTAAGAATGTCTATCATCAGAATGTCAACTCTCATAAAATCTTCGAAATTGAAGAACTTAGGAAGGGTTGTCTCAAGCGTTTTTGTGAAAAAGTCGTTGGCAGAGATATGAAAAGTGGCGCTATCTCCCTTAGCTAATAAGGTAAAGCACTCGTCGATTGCACCTGGAAATTGGGACTCGGTAAGCTGAAAAGTTCTTACACCATGAAAAAATACTGAATCGTTAGGTGTTCTGTAGGCAACTGAAACGGTAACGTAATTGGTTGGTTCAGCTTTTTTAAAACCTTCACCTAAGGTGATCAGCTTATAGTGAATTTTGTTTTTTGTAACAGAAAAACCAGGAAATTGTGATGATTCATTTCCACAACTGTTCAGAAGAAGCAAACTTATTAAGGTAATTGCCAGTGTGTTTTTCATTGAATCAGCATTTGGTTTAAAATATGTTTGTGTAAAAGTATAAAAAAAGAGCTAATTATCAATTACAGTTAATAAATGAATATCGTAAACAATAATGGACCGAGGAGGAATTTTATCGTTATCGCCAAGAAGGCCATGTGCCAGGTGGGGGGGGAGAATTAATTTTGCACGTTGTCCTTGATGCATTAGCAAAATCCCCATTTCCAGACCCGATTCAACACCACCATGTCCAACAAGAAATTCCTTCGGCTTGCCATTTTCAGATGAGTAGCAGAATGTTCCATCTAAAAGGGTGACTTTGTAATCAAGGATTACAATATTTCCAGCAACTGGTTTTGGTCCTGTGGGTTCTTCCCATATAAGGTAAAAAAGTCCGGATTTATTCTCTTCCACTCCATCCAATCTGTGACGATCAATGTATGCTTCAATACTTTCCCTGTCTTTATCCACAAGCCCTTTGTTAATTTTTTCCAAAGTTTTCTTAGTATCGGACAGTGAAAAGCCAGGTCTTTTTTCCTCGCGCGAATTGCAACCCACGAATAAAACGATCAGAAATAAAATGATTATTTGTATGAAACGATTCTTCATTTATTCAACTCGCTACGGTAATGATCAATTACTTTTTCAAATTGCTTTTCTGTTTCCTCCAAGGTGAGGAATGATTTTCCACCTGCAGCATTTATGTGGCCTCCTCCGTTGAAAAACTCTTCACAAACTTTATTAACTGGAAACATACCCTTTGAACGTAACGATACCTTAATAAAGTTTGTGTTCTCAACAAAAAGAGCAGAAAAAACAATTCCCTGAATTGAAAGGGGGTAGTTTACCAAACCTTCAGTATCACCTATTTTATGGTTGAAACTAACCAACTCGGCTCTTGTGAGTGAAATAAATGCAGAGCGAAATTCCGGGAATACCTTCATCTTTGAAGCTAGAGAATATCCAAGCAGTCGCATCCTATCGGCTGAAAAGTTGTTGTAGACCTTTTGCTGTGCTTCTTCTAACTTAACACCTTTTTGGATTAACTGCGCAACTATTTCAAAAGTTCTTGGACACGAACAGGCGTAGCTGAAAGAACCAGTATCTGTCATAATCCCGGTAAAGATATTAACAGCAGCGTTGTAGTTTATTAGATTAGTTCCACCCAATTCTAACGCAAACTCGAAAATTAATTCGGCGGTTGAACTCACTTTTACGTTAGAAATAGAAATATCATATGAATTTTCGGGATTAGGATGATGATCAATTAATACTTTTTTACCTGAAGCCTTTTTAAATATGGTTCCCATTTCCTCTAATCGGTCAGGGCTATTGTAATCTAGTGCAAATAGTATTTGGGCATTATTAATAAGGTCTTTAGCTTTTTTCTTATGGTAGTAAAAATTTACAATTTTTTTTGAATCTGGAAGCCATTTTAAAAAATCGGGGAAAGCATTGGGTGATACCATTGATGATTCTATCCCGTATTCCTTCAATATGTGGTATAACCCTAGCATCGATCCGATGGCATCACCATCGGGATTATGATGTGAAGTAATGACAATGCTACAAATTTTATCAAGTAATGATTTGATTTTTTTTACTTCCTCTGAAAAACTAGTGAGCATAATCAGTTTAATTTTTTAAAAAACTCAAAGTTAATATAAAAATCCATTAGGATAAGTAATAATTTTAAGCTAAATTAGGAGTCAAACTTTACGCATATGGACACCACCAAAACTTTTGCTTTAATAAAACCTGATGCCATTGAGCATAAGCATATGGGCGAAATTTTATGTATGATATACCAGGCAGGTTTTAATATTATTGCCATGAAGATGACCCGTTTAAGCCTTGAAGAAACCAAACGGTTTTACGGAATGCATGATGGGAAAGAGTTTTTCGAAAGGTTAACCAACTTCATATCATCTGGACCAGTAGTTGCAATAATCCTTGAGAAGGAGAATGCTGTTGAGGATTTTCGAACACTTATTGGATTAACAAATCCCGAAATAGCGGCTGAAGGAACTATACGAAAAAGGTTTGCTGTAAACATGACACAGAATTCCATTCACGGAGCAGACTCGGAGGAGAATGCTCGAAAAGAGTGGTCTTTTTTCTTCGCTGAAAGGGACATTATGTAGATTTGTAGAATTTCAATAAACTTTTTAAAATAATTTGTAATAAAAGATTTCTCACCCCAAAAAACGGGGTTCGAAATGACATTTTCAGGAATATATTATTGTGGATGAAAAAAAGGTAAATGTTGGTAAACTAAATAATACCAACATTTACCTTTTTTGCCATCCATCATAATCTTTAATAATACCTATGTCATTTCGAACGCCTGCCTGAATGACTTAGTCGGGCAGGCAGTCAGGCAGGAAGTGAGAAATCCTTTTTTTGACACAACTTTACATGACAAAATAATAAAACATAATTTAAACAGGCTTTAAACCTCTTATCTAAGTACAATATCTTTTACTACTTCACTTCCTACATGTTGGTTAAGGGTTTCCACAATTATTCTCTTTTGCATCATCAATTCACTACGAAGTACCGACGATTTGAGGGAAACATAGAGTTTCCCATTTTTTATGTGAACCGATTGGGTCAAATTAGCAATTGATGGCCCCATTATTTTGGACCATGACTCTACAACCTGCGATTCAAGAAGTTTATCGCTATGCTTATACTCCCTTAAGAACTCCTTTATGGCATCGCCAAGTGAAGTTGTTGCCGATTTTCTTTCCATTCGTCAGAATTATAGGGTTCTTTGTTTAATCACTTCTCCATCGGCCACATTGAATAAACTATGTCCACTTCCAATTTTTTCGAGTATATCGTCTAGCCTGGCCTTATTGGTGTCGGTAATGAATATTTGTCCAAACTCGTCCTGAGCAACCAAGCGTATAAATTGCTCAACCCTTTTTTTGTCCAGCTTATCGAAAATATCATCGAGCAGTAATATGGGTTTTTGTCCCGATACCTGACGCATAAAGTTGAACTGTGCCAGCTTAAGGGCAATGAGGTATGTTTTTTGCTGACCCTGCGATCCTTCCCTTTTTATTTGGTGACCATTTAGGTTTAGGATAAAGTCATCCTTATGGATTCCTTTGCTGGTAAACTGCAGCGCTTTATCCCTTTCAAAGCTTTCCCGTAGAAGGGTAAGTAGGTTGTTTTCTGCCAAATGCGATTGGTACAGCAGTTCAACCTTCTCAGCATCATTTGAAACAATTCGGTAATACTCCTCAAAAATTGGTGTTAGTTTCTGCGAAAACTCAAGTCTTTGCTCATAAATGGGTTTTGAAAGCTCATTAAGCTGTTCATCCAGTACATCAAATAGATCAGAGTAGGTTGTTGAATGTTGGACTTTGTACTTTAACAGCTTATTACGATTAGCCAACAGCTTATTATACCTAATAACTTGGTCAAGGTAGATCTTGTTGAACTGCGATATTACACCGTTCATATACCTTCGTCTCTCCTCGCTGCCATCGAGGATGAGTGATGAATCAGCAGGAGATACAACTACAATAGGAAGTAATCCGATATGATCAGCTAATCTTTCGTATTGTTTACCGTTGCGCTTGAAAACTTTTCCTAAATTCTTTTTTACCGCACAGTAAACATTTTCCTCCTTACCTTTACGTTCGTAAACTCCTTGTAAAACAAAAAAATCTTCGCCGTGGCGAATATTAAGGTAATCAATAGAATTGAAATAACTCTTACACATGGAAAGGTAGAATATCCCATCGAGCAAGTTGGTTTTCCCCTGTCCGTTATTACCTACAAAGCAATTTATTTTTGGATGCAAATCGATTTCTGCCTGTTGATACGACTTGAAATTCAGTAAGTTTAATTGCTTTAAGTGCATTGTATCTGAAATATTTTATTCTAATGCAAAGTTAAACAGAAAAATCGACCCGAAAATATTTCAGCAAATATTTCAACATAAATGAAAAACCATTACTTTTGCGGTTGCTTTTTTAAAAGTTTAATTCTCATTATTAGTTGTAAGATGATATTTTACTTGAATTTTTAATTACTATCCATGACAAAGAAAAAGAAAGAAACACAGGACACAAGTGCTGAAGCTTTAGAGAATGCGCTTACCAGAACAGAGCAATACATCGAAAACAATCAAAAGAGTTTAACTATTATAGTTTTAGCTATTATAGTAATTGTGGGTTTGTTTTTAGGATATAAGAGGTTATACATTGCCCCAAAGGAGGCCGAGGCTCAGGTTCAAATATTTGCAGCAGAGCAGTATTTCGAAAAGGATTCTTTTAACCTTGCACTATATGGCGATGGTAATTATTTAGGATTTATAGATATTATCTCAAGTTATAGCCCAACAAAAACAGGTAATTTGGCAAACTACTACGCAGGAATTTGCTATCGCGCATTGGGTGATTATGATTCAGCTATTGAACATCTTAAGAAGTTTAGCCCCAAGGATAGAATGATAGGTTCTGTGGCATTTGGTTCTATTGCTGATTGTTATGTACAACTTGAACAACTTGAGGAAGCAGCAAAGTATTACATAAAGGCAGCAAACTATGGGAAGAATACATTTACTAGTCCTTTATATCTTATGAAAGCTGGCGTTGTATATGAGGAATTAGGAATGTTTGCTGAAGCATTGAAAACATACAAAAGGGTTAAGTCAGAGTATTCAAAATCAACCGAAGCACGTGAAGTGGAAAAGTACATTGCAAGAGTTAGCCTTAATCTTTAAAAAATAAATCACCTAAAAAGCCAACCCAAAGGGTTGGTTTTTTTATTTTTACAAAAAATTATTGTTATGGCTACCTATCTGAAAAACCTATCAACTTATGATTCATCAAAGGTTCCATTAGCCAAGAAGATGAAGTTTGGAGTAGTTGTCTCTGACTGGAATTCTGAAGTGACCCACAACCTGCTTAGGGGGGCTTACGATGCTCTTCTCGAGCATGGAGTAAAAGATGATAATATCTTAGTTAAGCATGTACCGGGAAGCTTTGAACTTACCCTAGGTGCACAATTTATGGCTGAGTATGCTGATTTGGATGGAGTAATATGCTTGGGTTGTGTAATTCAAGGTGAAACCCCACATTTTAATTACGTTTGTCAGGGTGTAACCCATGGCATTGCCGAACTGAACATGAATTACAACATTCCCTTTGTTTTTGCAGTTCTCACAACCAACACCCTTGAACAGGCAAAAGACAGAGCAGGGGGCAAGCATGGAAATAAAGGGGTTGAAGCTGCAATAACAGCCATAAAAATGGCTGCCTTACAAAAGGATATGGAAGACTACGAGGATAAATAAGATCTCGATTTACTCTTTTTCTTTGCTCAGAGAGTTTTCCATAAAGTCAAGAAACCTTTTCAGCAAACGGAAGTATAGTGCTGCATACAGAGCAATTGTTGATAACCAGATAACTATGATATTTACCCAGAAAGTACTATAGAAATTGCCAAAGACCTGCTTCATTGGAGCATAAAAGTGAGATCTAAGCAATTTACTGTCAGGAAGAAGATATATAGGATCAATTTTTTGGATTAACCTACCTTTGTACTCAATAATCCTATCCATATCATTTGAATTCCTTACAAATTCAGTTAGGGTTTCGTTGGAGTATTTACGTTTCAATTCAAGAAATTTTTCCCTATCGTTTTCAGTCCTTTGCTTTGTAGATATTATACTATCCTTTTTTGTGTTGGCTTTATTATAAAGCCTCATATAATAAATCCTTAGCTGTTCAAAGTAGGATTGTAATGCCGAGATGACCTCACTATTCAAACCTTTTATGGTAAGTTGATCATAATATTTAAATGGTATTTGCGATGCAACAATACTTGTAGATTCGCGATGTATTTCATTTCGAAGTATACGAAGTGCATCCTCAACATCTGAACTTCTAACGGGATTGTTCAAATGCCTTTCGCAAATAGAAACTTTATTCTGAAGTGTTCTAAGCCAATAGTTCCGTTTGTAATCGGAAATGCTCATGGCTTCATCGTAATAGTAAAAGGGGCGTTGATATGAATTGTTTTTAAATTGGTTAACAGCTAATGCTTCGTATGCCCAACGGGCAACAATTACCTCACCGTAAAAAGGAATGCTACTTGGTGATGAGATATTGGGGTTCAGCTTTTCAAATTTAACGATAATGCCACTCAAAATTATTTGGGGAATCACAAGGAATGGAATCAAAATATAGATAGTTACTACAGTTTTAAAACTATCGGAGATAAGTAATCCCAACATATTTGCCGATACCCATGTGCTGAAAAGCACAAGCCAATACTCGAAGTACATTCCCTTTATTTCCAGAATGGTATTACCTATTAAAACGAAGACCAATGCTTGAAAAGCGGATAGAACAAGTAAAATGGTAACTTTTGACATAAGATAGCTCCCCCAACTTAAATTCAGAAACGATTCACGTTTCTGAATCTTCCTGTCTTTAATAATTTCCTCTGCACTTACTGTAAGCCCAACAAAAAAAGCTACTATAACTGACATGAAAAGATAAACAGGCAGGTTGCTGTTATCCATCAGCGTGTAACCATAAAGGTTGGCAACGTCAACGTTATAGTATTTAATAATATATGCTAGGAGGAAGGCAAGAACAGGTGCTTCGCATAAATTAATGATCATATACTGGCTGTTAGCCAACTTGCTCAATACATCACGCTGAATAAAAACCCTTAACTGTTTAATCCAACCAGGTATTTTGAAAAGATTTTTGGGTAAAGTTTCTGGAATTTCAATTTCCTTCTCTTCATCAGTATTTGTTTGGTTGTAAAACTCATACCATTCCGATGGACTTGTTTTTCTTGATCGAGTTGGAACGCCATATTCATCAAGCACATTAGCTTCTACAATATTGAAAACCTGTTCGGGATTCACATTTCCACATGATGCACATTCGCTTTCGTTCCAGTTGGCGTGTTGAACCTTTGACTTGAAGTATATTATCGATTCTATGGGGTCGCCATTGTAGATAAGGTATCCACCAGTATCAAGTATTAGCAATTTATCGAACATTTTAAAGATATCCGATGAAGGCTGATGTATTACAACAAAAACAAGTTTTCCCTTAAAGGTAAGTTCTTTGAGAAGATCGAGAATATTTTCTGAATCTCTTGAGCTTAGTCCACTTGTAGGCTCGTCCAGGAAAAGGATTGCAGGTTCTCTGATAAGTTCAAGGGCAATGTTCAACCTTTTGCGCTGTCCTCCACTGATCTTCTTATTTAAAGGAGAACCAACCACCATGTCCTTTATTTCGTGGAGGCCAAGACTCATTAGCATGCTGTCGACAGCTTTTACAATTTCTTCTTCGTTATAGTTGTCGAAACAAAGTTTTGCATTGTAGTAAAGGTTTTGGAAAACAGTCAACTCTTCAATTAGTAGGTCGTCTTGCGAAACAAAACCTATTAATCCTTCAACTTTGTCTTCATACTTATGAATATCAATCCCATTGATAAGAACTTGTCCTTTTGAGGGAACTTCAGAGCCATTGAGTACATTGAGTAGAGTAGATTTCCCAGCACCTGAAGCGCCCATAATTCCAACAAGATGTCCTGATTCCATAAGGAAACTCATCTTGTGTAGACCAACTTTACCCCCTTTAAATCGGAATTCAACATCCTTCAGCTCAAAGATTATCTTTTCCTTTATCTTATCAAGGGTAAATCGGGCGATTATGTCGCTATAGTATATTGGACTTAATTTGGGATTACGGATTGACGAACCTGTGTTAAGAATGAATACTTTATCCTTTTGAATAAGGTGTCCGTTAAGGTAAAGTTCTTCATCGCCCCAGTAACGTAAAAAGTAGATATTCGCGCACTCAACCTGAATGATTCGTATCTCACCCTGTAATGAGTGCCAATAAATATGACGCATGTTGGGATCGGAATACTCTTCCTGATCGTTTATAACCAACACATTATCGTATGCAGGTAATACTTCGAAGTTGCTAAAAATAAAGTTGTAAATTCTATAGAAGTCCTCGTCCGGAATGAAAAATGTTTCTGCAACTGTAGAGATGAAAGCCATCTCCTGTTCGGTAATGGTCCCATCATCCGATTTGGCAAACTCAAAAAGTCGAACAACTACAACGACTTTTTGCTGCTGAGTTAACTCTTCGTTGATTTGAGTACAAATTTTAAGGACTCTAACTGAACTTGAAGAGGTCCTTTTTTTGGTTTTGCTTTTCTCGCTTTGTTTCTCTTGATATAATTCGTAGTAGTAATCAAAGACTTTAAGGTATTCCCTTACAAGTTCCTGGTTCAATTGCTGGCGTAAAAAAGTTTCAACAACCGTTCGCCTATCTCCATCTCCCTCTCCTTCACCCTGATCGTCTTCAGGGCGAGCAATGATCGCAAAAAGTTGCATCAGGGCTTTCAGAATGGATTCGCTCATGGGTTAGGGTTATTTCGTTAATGAAAAAATGACCATTTTCTAAGGTTTATATCCAATTAAAAGCATCACATAACCAGGAATGAAATTATCACTCCTAACATCAACATGAATAATACATGTTACAGTGGATGTAAATCGAAAATCCCAGTAAGGAGAATGATCATAACTTGAATTGGTGAAAAGTAGGTTTTTTTCTGTATCGTAAACTGAGAAAACCAAATCACCCCGTCTTACATTTGTGCAAGCAACAATTCTATATGTATTTTCTCCATAGAAAGTTGTACGAAATTCCACTCGTTGATCGGGCTTCAATTGGGCAAAATATTCTTGTCCATCGGATATGTACTCAGGTGAAAAGTATAGGGAGCAAATATTCTGCAACTGCTCAATCTGAGCTAGTATTTTGGTTGTATTTGCCAAAAAAAGTAAAATTGTACTGATGATTATAATAATTCTCTGTTTCATACTTTGAGTATGATGATGTTATAAATATCTTACTATCTATTCAACAATGAAATTTCTAATGTCCTCAATCTTTTTTGTTATTATGTCAAGATGATATTCAGATATTACGACCCTTGATTGACTATTTATAATTATGGTTTTTTTCTCCACATCAACCTTAGGTTCTTTATATGAATATGAGTATATAATTCCATCGAATTCATAAGCCAAATCTATCAACATGTCAATAAGTTCTGAAAACTCTCCGGATTTGTAGTAGTACGGAGTAAGTACTTCGATTAAATTATCCAATGGATGCTTTTGTTCACCAATTCGATTGATTATTTCTCTGTTGTTTGTTGTACTTCCAACCAGTTGAGTAAGGGTGTATAAACTTTCGATCCAGCCTCCGGCAAGGATTAGGGCACCCACTTCTGTACGATCGTTTTCCCTAAGGTAACTGTCGGCTTTACGATATGTCCGGCTCATCTGAACAAGAAGGGAGTCCTGGCTGTTGATGTTCTTTTCAATTCCAGTGAAAAAATCAGTATTAAAGGCTGGAGTTAGGTTTAGCTCTTCTGAAAGTTTTTTTAGTACTGCTAGATATGAGATGGACTGTGGAGTTCGATCGTAAATATTCAAATAGCTCAAATTTGTGCCATATATACCAAGATTAAGGGCTTTTTTAAAGGCAGTAGTGTATTTTTTTGAATTTTCGGTGGGATTTAACAACTTTTCATTGAATGGTATACCATGTTTTTTTATTAAATACGCTGCTTGATATGGTGAGGGTAAGGGGAATAGTGAACTTTCGTACTTTATCAGCATAGATAGAGTGTCCGGTTTAAATTGATCACGAACGGAAATTGATTTTTCCTTTTCTTGTTGACGGCAAGATGATAAAAATGAAAGAGTTACAACCAAGAAGATGTTTAGTATTATTACCCAACTTCTAACCCTAGTTGATGGCATTATTATTTTTTTTAGCATATTCAATGCAAGAAATAAAAAAAAACTGATAATTCAAAGAGTCAAATCGCTTTCGTTTTCACCATTTTATTAACAAAAAAGAATAATTAGCAAGTTTTCCACCATGCTTGCGTAAAGATATAATATTTATTCGAATTCCAATTATAGCTAAGGAAAATAACAAAAATGCCCATATTTATTATATAAAGAAGAGATTACCCGATAAGAGTGTCTTGAAAAATGCTAAAAGTAATACTCCGAATACGTAAAATAAGCTGTTGGTTTACTTCTTATCAAAATGTATTTTTTCAAAATAATCAAGTGTTTACAAAGCTGGTTTTTGTTGTATTTTTGCTGGTAACTCCAATAAGGATTTCAAATTATATTGCAATGTAGAACAATATAATATTAACATTTCACTCAAATTAAGAATTTGTTGAATGAAGGAAAGGTTTAAATCCAAGTTTTTCAGTAAGGGTACATCCATAACATATAAAAGGATCTGGTCAATAGCTTATCCAATAATAATCGGCAGTGTTGCACAGAATATTATTAACGTAACCGATACAGCATTTTTAGGAAGGTTGGGCGAGATTGCATTGGGTGGTGGGGCAATAGGTGGTTTATTCTATATGGCATTCCTAATGTTTGGTTGGGGTTTTGGCATAGGAACACAGATTGTTGTTGCTCGTAGATATGGTGAGGGGGTTTACCGTCCAATTGGTAGAACTGTAGGACATGGTTTTCTTTTTCTCTTTGGGTTAGCCATTGTGCTATTTTCGATTATAAATTTTTTTGGTGGTTCAATCCTGAGTAAAATTGTTGAATCGGTGGCAGTGCGTAATACAAGCATCGAATACCTAAACTTTATGATTTGGGGAATTTTCTTTGCTCATACAAACTTCATTTTCAGAGCATTTTACGTGGGAATTGGCAGAACAAGGGTAATAACCGTAACAACTCTTGTAATGGTTTGCGTTAACGTATTCTTGGATTACTCTCTCATATTCGGAAATTTTGGATTTCCTGCCATGGGGGTTAGCGGAGCTGCTTTAGCATCGGTGATAGCCGAAATATCTTGTACTTTATCATTCATTGCTTATACATTCATTAAAATTCCAATTACGAAGTACAGGCTATTCAACTTTAAGGTGTTAAGCAGAAAACTTTTACTTCGTTTGCTTAGGATATCAATTCCCATGATGTTTCAAAATTTCTTTGCATTCTCTGTATGGTTTTTCTTTTTCCTAATCATTGAAAAAATGGGTGAAAGCCAGTTGGCTATTTCCAACATTATTCGCTCGATATACATTGTTCTGCTTATACCCATTATGGGTTTTGCTTCTGCAACCAATACCTTGGTTAGCTATGTTATTGGGCAAGGAAGACAGAATGAAGTCCTTGCAACCATCGGTAAAATATCAATTATTTGCGTTTTGGGTGTTGTTGCAATTGTGGGAACATGTGCCATAATTCCTGAAAAAATTATTTCAATTTACACATTTGATCAACAGCTAATTCAAATGGGAATTCCAATTCTATACGTCATTTCAATATCTTCTATACTTTTTGGTTTTGGATTCATTTTTTTTAGCGGAGTATCAGGAACAGGTAAAACCAAAGTCTCTTTTTTTATTGAAATACAAGCACTTACCGTATATTTAATTTACGCCATTATCATGGTAATGGTTTTAAAGGCATCTATTGCAGCAGTTTGGAGCGTTGAAATTCTATACGGATTACTTTTATCAATGGTATCATTAATCTACTTAAAATCGAAACGTTGGATGGGAGCGAAGGTGTAAGACCGAAGACCGAAGATCGAAAACCGAAGATCGAAAACCGAAGACCGAAGACCCCCGCCTGAATGACGCAGTCGGGCAGGGAAGACTCTTGAGGACTGAGGACTGAGGGCTGCTTTCTGAGGACTGAGAGGGTTAGAGGGAGAGAGGGTGAGAGTAATCTGATGTTCCTGTTAAGATTCCTCGCCCCAAAGAACGGGGAATCGGAATGACTGGGCTTATGTTGGAGGGGGGGCTGGTGCGGGCTTAGTCCGTACCCCTAAGCCCGCACCAGCCCGTTGTTCACAACAAACTGGTTGTCATTCCGAACGAAGCCCAAGTGCGGAGTGAGGAATCTAAGACTGAAGACTGTGGACTAATATTAAATCCTACAACCTTAAATTGTCTTCTATTTCCTACAAAATCGATGAATAATCAGATAAGCTTGTTTAATGCCCAGTTCACCGGCTTTGCCCAAGTTGCTACAACCTTTTTCGTTATCTTTAAGCATAAGGTATATCAAACCTCTGTTATACCAGGCTTCTGCCATATGGGGATTAATTTCAATTGCCTTATCATAAAGCAAGATTGCATTGTCCATGTCGCCTGATAGGGCGAAAACATTGGCCTTATTATAGTAGACTATATGATTATTGGGTATTATTATTTCGAGTTGGTTTAACAACTCTAACGACTCTTCAAATGATATTAACTCTATTCCTGCTTTTGGAGTTGATTTACTAGTACGCCGTGGGTTTTGGTTAAAATCTATTGAGCCAACCTCTTTCTCAAATGAGGCAATGAAGCTTACCATTTCGGCCTTTTCAACTGCAAGGTTTAGCAATGCGAGCGGATTTGCCGGTAATAATTGAATCGATTTTTCATACCACTCTACAGCTTTGTTGAATTTCCCCTCTGCGCTATGGCGAATACCTTCGGTTAATGCTTTAATAAAGGTATTTTGGTTTATTATATCCACAAAATTTAAGCTGCCAATATCGTGAGAGGTTTGCAGAACGAATTGTAAATCTGTATCGTAAAGTTGGTGATTCAGGGTGTCAATGGGAATAAAATTTTGAGTAGTGGTCTTAAGGTTTTCCCTCGATGTAAGGCTTACCCTAACGAATGGAAGAATATCGATGGGTTTTGAGTCGTAACCATCGAGTGAAGGGATAATGGTAGCCTGAGAAAAATCGGCGCTGAAAGCTATAAGATTTTTAAAATGCTCTGATGTATCTGTTAATGGTTGATTGTGCTGATCGCTATAACGCTCGGCTATACTATGGGCAAAAACCCTATCGCTTTCCGATTCCGACCAGTTGCCCAAACGGGCATAAGCTGATGAACGAATTAAATATGCTCTGGCAAAATCTGGGAATAACTCAATGGCTGTGGTGAAGTCATCAATGGCATCAGAAAAATTTTCCAGTTCGTATAGTAAAACCCCTCGGTTAAAGTATGCAAGCATATTATCTGGATTCAATTCCGATACTCGATCGAAATCCATTAGAGCGGCCTTTGTATCGCCCATTTGCCACATAATCAATGCTCTGTTGTAAATGCTCAATGCATTATCGGGTGATAGCGAAATGGCTTTGTCCAAATCATCAATGGCATTACCAAGGTCCTCTAAAGCACTATGGGTTAATGCCCTTAAAAAATAGTTTATTGATGAGCTATTGTCTAATTTTATGGCCTGGTTTAGGTCGGCAAGGGCTTGTTGGTATTTGCCCATTTCGTAGTATAGTCGTCCTCTTTTGCTATAAGGTTGGGCATTAAAAGGGTTTAGTGGAATGGCATGCTGATAATCTTTCAATGCACTTAATGTATCGTTGTTCATTAGATGTGCAATCCCACGGTTAAGCCAAGCTTCAATATTTTTAGGTTCAAATTTGATAACCTGCGAAAAATCTTTTATCGCCTTTTCGGGTTGCTGTGTTAAGAGATAGCTTATTCCCCTACTATAATAAGCGTCTGGCGAATTGGGTCTTAAATCTATTGCCATCTCAAAGTCTAAAAAGGCTTGATTAAACCTTGAGAATTGGCTAAGTACTACTGCGCGGTAAAGGTATGCCTGTGAGTAAACAGGGTTTTGAGAAATGGTTTTGGAAAAGTCGCTTAATGCACCATGCAGATCGTTTAGGTAGTATTTGGCAACACCCCGTAAAAACCATGCTTCGGCAATGGTTGTATCAACCCTGATAAGTTGATTTAACGATGAGATGGCCTCGGGAAACTGTTCGCGACTAAGAAAATATCTACCTTGATTGAAGAAATAACTTTTATTAAGCTGACCAAAAGAAGTTGATGTGATTGCTGAAAACAACCATATAAATAGGATAATTATATATCGCTTGTATTTCAATACTTACTTTTTGTGTTTAACTTCATTTTTTGAGAGAACTTTATTTGAGAGGTCAATATCACCCAGATTTTGCATATTTCTCAGGATTCTTTGCTGATAGTTGAGCATATAGGTTGAAGGTTTGGCGGGGTTTCGCAAAAGCGGATTTGGAAGTACCGTTGCCATCATCGCAGCCTCGTTGTAGGTAAGTTTGCTTGATGGTTTATTGTGGTATTCTCTCGAAGCCGCTTCAATTCCATAGATGGCTGGACCAAATTCGGCAACATTTAGGTAAACCTCTATTATTCGTTTTTTACCCCAAAATGCCTCTATGAAAACAGTAAAACCAGCCTCCAGAAACTTTCTTGTCCAGGTTCGTTCGTGCCAAAGAAAAACATTTTTCGATACTTGCATGCTGATTGTGCTAGCCCCCCTAGTCCTTTTCCCCAATTTTTGTTGTTCCCTTGCCTCCCTGATTGACTCAAAGTCAAAACCCCGATGTGTGGGAAAAAGATTGTCTTCTGCTGCAATGGCTGCCAAAACCATGTTGGGAGAAACGGATTCAAACTGAATAGTTTGATTCTGGATGGGTGAAAATTTGGTTTTTTCGTTGAAAAAATACCTTTCAACCATCAACCAGGTTAATGGAGGATTAACATATTTGTACGAGATAGTTATTAGTATAATGGATGAAAATGCAGAGATGAAAAGTATCATTAACCCCATGAGAATCCATTTAAAATAATTGGTTCGGTTGGGATAAATATAGCTGTCAGATACTTGACCTACAGCATTCATTGAGTTAAAGTTTATTAATTGACAAAAAGAAAGCGGACGCATTTTTTTAGCCCGCTTTCATTAACGTATATAAAATATGGTTATTGCTTTATTGTTTTGAACGTTTTCGTATAGTTCTCAGAGCTGACCTTTACAAAATAAATACCTGGTGGTCGATTGGTTAGATCAATTGTTGCAATCCCGTCAATGTTTATATCTGAAATTAGTAATCTGCCGGTAATGTCGAATACATAAACTGAAAAAATTGCATCACCCTTCACGCTGAATAGCCCGTTGTTCGGGTTGGGGTATAGTTTGAATGGAGAAAATATATCAATTGGAGATGAATTTTCATCATCATCTTCTTCATAAATTTTTAAGACAATCGTTTTGCGAACATCAGCATCAATAATTGTAATATTGCTAGTATGGGTTATATAACCCTCCTTAGAAACAGTAAGTTCTATGTTTACATCTGGAATTACATCTGAAATAACAGCATAACCCAGAATATTTGTATGTTCCGATTCTTCGTTAATTGATACGCTGGCATCAATTATTGCGTAGCCAAGTGTGTCAACAACCTGAACAATTAATGAGTACCTGATGATATTTAGAGTATCCAATATTGTAGTATCTGAATTGAAAGGTGCAATTATGTCTGATTTTGTATAATATCCATGTTTAAATAGGCTGTAATTCAATCCGCTCTCTGTGGGGAGAATGCCATTATAGGTTACTACACCATCGGTATTAGTGTACTTAATGCCATAGTTCGAAAGAAAAACACGAACTCCAGCCATTGGCTCTTCCTGATGTTGATTTACAATAATAAAATTAATCGAATGTGTTTCGGTTGTTTCGGTAAGTATAATTTCAACCTCATCATCTTCAACTACTAAAATGTTCCCATTAAAGGGGCTAAAACCAGTTTTTGTAACAGTAAAGTTGTAAAATCCAAAAGGAAGAATTACTTCTGCTTCACCATTTGAGTTGGTTGCAACAGATTGTTCTGAAATAAATATTTCTGCGTTTTCCAGAGCATTCTCATCAATATCTAAAATGGTAAAGGTAATAGTGTAAGCTTCGTTAAGGATAATATCCTTATGTACATTAGCAAATTGAATTTTAACCGTATCAATGTAGTTAATATAACCATCCTTTGAAACGGTATATATGTAATGACCATTTGGTAGGGGTAGAGAGGCAAACCCATCGACATTTGTAGATATTGGATTTTCTCCTTCTATTTGAATGGTTGCTCCTTCAATGGCATCTTCTCCATCAGAAACAGTGAAACTTAATAGAGGGTTATCAATAGGTTCAACAATCTTTAGCCTAATGGCAACATTCCCAATGGAAGGATTGCTTACCCTTTCGAATCGTTGAAGGTTATTTAAACGCCAGAAATAGCCATTCCTTATCCTGTCGAAACCAACTCCAAGCGGTGTGTTATATATCTGTTGAATGGCCACAAAGAAATTTGTCCCGGGCGTAAGGAATGTAGGATCAATGGTGTATGTATGTGTAGAGTTAGAATGCTGTAATAATTTTTGAAAAAGACCTTGATAAATCAAACAAGCAGAACTATCAACAGGATTTAACTCATATATATAGGCCCTAAAAGAGCTTGGGTTCGAGAACGCTGGCCACTGAATTTCAATTCCTGATGCAACAACGGAGTCTTTAATGTTGTAGAAATTGCCGAACACAATATTTTTACCGGGGCTTACACCACCATAAATACCTGAACTTTCACCGTAATCTTTGGCAAAGGTATTTGGAGTTACTGAGAATTGGAAAGAGTCATTTTCTTTTATTCCTTTATCTTCCCAATTTAAAGTATAGTTGATGGTGTATGTATCGGGATTTATGAAATTTGGAACATCGGGTAAAGGGTAGATCTTAAGATCACCACAAAAGATTGAATCAGTTAACGTTAATACCGATTCAAAATCATTAAGTTCAGGTATTGTAACTGAAATGGAAACTGACCCATCGCCATAGTCATCACCAAGATTCTGAACATAAGCATTTAGAGTATTGTTAAGAGTGCCAACAAGAACTTCAGGAATCATTGAGTATGGCAAATGGTAAGGAGTAATTTTGAGGTTTGGCGCCTCAATAGTACCAACCAGAATATCATCAATTGCAAGTTGAAACCCAGAATCGTCAACATTCTCATAAACAAAAGCGATTACAAATTTTTCAACTCCATCACTGTAGAGATTATCCAGAGAAATTGTAACCCTTTGTTGGTATTGGTTTATTGGTGAATCATCACCCCAACTCTCTAGATTGTACCAAATTCCCTCATCAACATCCTGAAACATAACATGGAAGTAGGTTGTTTGATCAACCGTACTGTAGTAGTTTAACCAGAAGTGAAGTTTAAGATCGCTTGATGCAACATCAATTGTATCGTTCGATATTAGCCATGTGAAGTTGTTGGCAAGGTAGCCGATGGCGGCTGAGAATGAACCTGAATTGATATAATTATATCCATTACCATAGAAACTACTTGGACTACAAAGGAACCACATTGGTGTTGTAGCATCCCAAAGATCTGTTCCGGAAATATCAGTACTTCTTTTTACTGTCCATTTCTCTGGATCAAAGCCATCGGTGTAACTTTCAAAATCTTCGTAAAGAAGGACTCCTTCGGCATCTTTAAGATTTGGATTTTCAAGCGGTTTTGGATGTCCTTGAATTAATGTGTACGATGATCCTTCGCCCAGAGGCATGCGCTCAATTTGTCCTTGTGCAGCATGCACATGTAAAAGAATAATTAGTGGTAATAAAATTTTTTTGCTCATATCCTTCTATTATTATCTCCTAATATTTTAATAATTAGGTTTTTTGGTTTTGTGGTAAATAATCTACTCGTACTCTTTCATGGAAATACTAAAACTAAAGTATAAAAAAAATTGCTAATCCACGATAAGTCAAACGAAAATAAAATTAAATGGTTTCTTAAACCTTTGAAAGAGCATGTTCTAAATCGGCAATAATATCCTCAACATCTTCAATGCCCACAGCAAACCTAACCAAACCATCGGTAATATTGGCTTTTAACTTTGACTCTTTAGTCATCTTGGAGTGTGTCATCGAAGCGGGGTGCTGTATGAGCGTTTCAACGCCTCCCAGCGAAACAGCAAGCAAGGCAAGGTGTACGTTGTCCATCAATTTTTTGCCGGCTTCAAATCCTCCCTTAAGCTCAAAGCTGATCATAGCACCAGGCCCATTCATCTGCTTCTGTGCCAGATGGTATTGAGGATGCGATTTTAAACCAGGGTATTTTACCCACTCAACTTTTGGATGGTTCTCCAGGAATTCAGCCACTTTTATGGCATTCTGCTGTGCTCGTTCAATGCGAATGGCAAGGGTTTTAACTCCTCGTAAAACCATATATGCCTGATGTGGATCCATGTTGCAACCCATGTTTACCATGGTGTTACGAAGTTTTTTGTACAGCTCCTCTTCGCGGGCAATGATGATCCCTGCAACAATATCGGCATGCCCGTTGATAAACTTGGTCATGCTATGGAATACCACATCAATGCCAAGCTCTAATGGCCTTTGAAGGTAGGGACTACAGAAGGTATTGTCTACAACGGTTATCAGGTTGTTTTTCTTTGCTATATCCACACAAGCCTTCAAATCACTGATTTCCATGGTAGGATTGGTTGGCGTTTCAATGTAAAGCACCTTTGTATTTGGACGAATGGCTTTGAGAATATTCTCAATGTTTGAGGTGGATACATAGATTGATTCAACGCCAAATCTGGAGAAGTAGTTCTCCATTACTCCACGCGAGGGCCCATAAACTGCATCGGTGCTAACCATATGATCACCCTGGCTGAGCAAACCCATGTAAATTGTGCTTACAGCACCCATTCCCGAAGAGGTAGCAATACCTCCAAATCCCCCTTCGAGGATGGCAATCTGGCGCTCAAGCGCCTGTATGGTTGGGTTGCCAATACGGGTGTAAATAAAACCATCGCTTTCTCCCGAAAAGCATTTTGCACCCTCATCGGCACTTTCGAAGCCAAAGGTTGATGTTTGGTAAATGGGAACTGTAGCGCTACCAAGTTTGTCCTTCTCAGCACCTGCATGGATTAATTTGGAGTTAAACCCCATTTTATTGAGACTCATTTTTGTTGATTTTAGGTTGATTAATTCGCAAAGGTAAAAAAATATGGACTATAAGAGAAAATTTATATGAGCAAAGAGTAGGGAAAGAATATGAGAGATGAGAAGATGAGAGGGTGAGATAAGGGCAAAGAGCACAGAAGATTGCAGACTGAGGACATGAGGAGGACTGCGAATTGGGAACTGAAGACTGAGTCCCGAAGTTTCGGGATGAGAACTGAGAACTGAGAACTGAGAACTGAGAACAACCAATCAATCAATTGTCACCCTGAGCCTGTCGAAGGGCAATCAACCAACCATTAATTATCGCCCTTTTTTTAATTAATCCTTTTTATTTAATTTGCATCTACATAGTAGCAAACATAAAATTGATCATAATGAGAAAATTTGGCATTTGTATTTTTTTTATAATATGGGTTGTTCCAGATTTTGTTATTGCTCAGGAGCAGAAGCAGAGGATAACAGTTGAGGATATTATTCGCGAGGGTACATTTAACCCCAAAATGATTAGAGGTATTAACTCCTTGAGTAATGGAGAAACATATACCATTCAGGAACGAGGTGGAAAAATAGTTGAGCATAGATATTCAACAGGTGAAGAAGTAAGGGTTGTATTCGATGCTTCGGATTTTGATATTCCAGAATTACAGAGTTTCCGAGGATATGAGTTTTGCCCTAATGAGAAGAAGATATTGCTTGCCACTGATGTTAACTCCATTTACCGGCATTCATATACTGCCACTTATTACATTTTTGATATTGATTCAAAGAGCATTACACCACTATCGGAGAATGGGCAGCAGATGATGGCAGCATTCTCCCCCAACGGCGAAAAAGTAGCATTTGTTCGTAATAATAATGTTTTTATAAAAGATTTAAAGCAAGGTGAGGAGAAGCAAATAACCTTTGATGGCGAGTTCAACCATATCATTAATGGCGCTCTCGATTGGGTTTACGAGGAGGAATTTGCGCTAAAAACCGGATTTCATTGGAGCCCCGATGGTCGAAGAATAGCATACTATCGCTTTGATGAGAGCCATGTAAAGCTATTTCACATGCCTATGTACGTTGGTACACTTTACCCTCAGGACTATTCATTCAAGTATCCTAAAGCGGGTGAGGAGAATTCCTTGGTAACCATAAATGTGTACGATACAGAGAAAGGAACAACCACTCAGATGGACATCGGCCCCGAAACCGATCAGTACATTGCCCGCATCAAATGGACTACCAATCCTAAGGAATTAAGCATGATAAGGTTGAATCGTCTACAAAACAGGCTGGATATAATGATTGCCGATGCCAAAACGGGTAATTCCAAAGTGCTTTTTACCGAGGAGGATGAGCGTTACATTGAAGAACCAACAGACGATTATCCAATTTTCACCGAGGATGGGAAATTCTTCATTATTCCAAGCGAAAGGGATGGTTTCAAGCACATTTACATCTATGCTATGGATGGAAAGTTGCTTCGTCAGCTCACTTCGGGTAAGGATGAGGTGAAATCGATTTATGGCTACGATCCCAAAAGCAAGCTGGTTTTCTACAATGCATACGACGGGAACCCTCTGAGATCAGCTGTTTTCTTCGTATCACTCGATGGGAAGAAGAGAGGAAAATTATCCACTCTTCTTGGTACTAACAGCGCTAATTTTAGCAAGGGTTTTAAGTACTTTATCCATTTTCATTCCTCAATAAATTCCCCCACGTTGGTTACACTTCATAACGCCAAGGGGAAGAAGATTAGAGTATTGGAGGATAATGCTCAGCTGGTTGAAACCATTTCGACTTACGATATACCCTCAAAGGAGTTCTTTACTTTTACCACATCTGAAGGTATTGAATTGACCGGTTACATGATAAAACCCCTAGGTTTTGATGAGAATACAAAGTACCCTGTGATGATGTACCAGTATAGCGGACCCGGATCACAATCGGTTACCGATCGGTTCCGTATTGATTGGCATGAATTTTTGGCCACTGAGGGATATATTGTGGTTTGTGTCGATGGGCGGGGAACTGGGGGTAGGGGAGAGGAGTTTAAGAAGATGACCTATGGCCAGCTGGGTTACTACGAGAGTATCGATCAGATTGAAACCGGAAAATATCTTCAATCGTTACCTTTTGTCGATTCCAATAGGATTGGCATTTGGGGATGGAGTTATGGTGGTTACATGTCATCGCTATGCCTTTTCAAGGCACCTGAAGTATTTCGCATGGCCATTGCGGTTGCACCCGTTACCAACTGGCGATATTACGATTCAATTTATACTGAGCGTTTTATGGGACTTCCACAGGATAACCCATCGGGTTATGACGATAACTCTCCTACAAGCCATGTGGATGGACTTAAAGGAAAGCTACTGCTGGTGCATGGCACTGCCGACGATAATGTTCATGTGCAAAATACCCTTGAATTGGCCGAAAGGCTTATTCAGAGTCAGAAGCAGTTTGATATGATGCTTTACCCCGACAAGAATCATGGTATATATGGCGGCAATACGAGGATGCAGCTATACACGCTTATGACCAATTACGTGAAGGAATATTTATAGGAAGAGAAATAGCCGAAGAATTTAGAAGATTGATTTTTTTCTTTATCACTTGAAGATTTGCAAATTCAAATTTTTATTACCTTTGCCAGCGTTTTTATGCCTAGATGGTTGAACTGAGGAACGAGTTCCCGCCATTATGTTAGGAATAAAATTGTAAAAGTGGTGAATTGAGAGAGCGAGAAATCACCACAATTGAAGTTTGAAGCCCAGATGGCGGAATTGGTAGACGCGCTAGTTTCAGGGACTAGTATCAGCAATGATGTGCAGGTTCGAGTCCTGTTCTGGGCACAACGATGAAACGGGCAAAGCCATACCTGCCCAGACAGGTTGGTAGACACACCAGCCTAAGGGATTTGGTTCGGTCGAGAAAGAGTTCTTTTTAATACTTTTATTGCATTAAGCATATATTTGCCCAGGTGGTGGAACCTGCC
>Ga0334890_1001227_pt1 | contig 35988 bp, 32 predicted proteins | sample GraSluR1_MG_3_FD_207220 | JGI IMG/M metagenome (GOLD analysis project Ga0334890, IMG submission 207220) | Sludge microbial communities from methane-producing bioreactor in Wageningen University, Netherlands - Granular Sludge_31_08-R1 | ecosystem: Engineered > Bioreactor > Anaerobic >... | reverse complement strand
CGGACCGTGGCACCTGGTCTGGTGTGAGGCCCACGCCACCCGGTCTGACGCGATGGCCCGGGAACGGCAAATCAAGTCGATGAAATCCGCCCGGTGGATTCGCGAACAGCTGCTTAGCGTGCAGAGCAAGTCCCGACAGGTCGAGATTAACCGCTAGGTTGTAGGTTCGAGTCCTACTCGGGGAGCCAAAATCAATCCGACGGAAGTTGCCGTCGGCTGCAGTTAACGGAAACGCCCGACCAGCCAACTGGCCGGGCGTTTTCATATCCCGTTGCTGGCAAAGGGGTACGGCGATTTCGCCCAGCGCGGGTCGCGCTCTCGGTTTTGATGAGGCGACACAGGGGCTCGGCGCCGAACGGGGCTATTTCGGCGTCGTACCGGGGCCAACTCTCAGACCCTCACCACGCCGCGGCTCTCGTGGTTAACTCACGCGTTCGGAACGCGAAGGGATGGGACCTTGTTCGATACGGGGCAGCATGAGCCGTCCCGCCGATGCTGGTCATTCAGGTATCGGCGCCGGCTGGCGCAGGCTCCGTCCGCTGCACGAGGCCATCTTCCATCTCGTATAGGGTGTCGAAGACGTCCAGTGAGCGGTGATCGTGCGTGACGACCAGCACGCCGGCGCCGTTGTCGTGGGCGACCTTGCGGAACAGCTCCATGACCTGCCGACCGCGGTGACTGTCGAGGGCGGCGGTCGGTTCGTCTGCGAGGACAACCGCGGGCTCGTTTGCCAATGCCCGGGCTACGGCGACGCGCTGCTGCTGGCCGCCGGACAGGGTTGTGGGGTAGAAGTCCGCACGATCGGCGACATCCAGATAGTCGAGCAACTCGATCGCCCGCCGGCGGGCGGCGCGGCGCGGCCAGCCGTCAAGCTCCATCGCGACCTGGACGTTCTCGCACGCCGTGAGAAACGGGATGAGATTCGACTGCTGGAAAACGAAGCCCAACCGCTGCCGACGAAACGTCCGCAGGTTGGTCAGGGGGTACGGCCCGTCGAGCACCGGCTGGCCGGCGATCGAAAGGCGCCCCTGGGTGGGCGGCGTCACCAAGCCCACGACCGTCAGCAGCGTCGTCTTGCCCGCTCCGCTGGGGCCGAGCAACGCGGCCACTTCGCCGCAGGCGATCGTAAGGCTCGCCGCGCGCATGGCGACGACTTCGGTATTGCCCGAGCCGTAGATCTTCGTCAGTGCGTCCGCTTCGACCGCCGGCGCATCGGGGCGGGGTGATTTCATCGCGAGAGCACCTCCCCCGGCGAAACGCGCAGCGCTCGCCAGATGCCGAGCCCGCTGGCGAGGATGGAAATCACTAGCACGACGCCCGCCAGCTTGATCAGATCCTGTTCGACCAGCAGGATGCGACGTGGGAAGTGCGGAAAGACCTGGCGGCCAAGCACGTACGCCACGCCGAACCCGAGCATGCCCAGCACGATGGCCTGCTGCATGATGAGCCCGAGGATCACGCGGTTGGGCGCGCCGATCAGTTTCAGCATGGCGATGTCGTGCAGCTTGTCCAGCGTAAGCGTGTACAGGATCAGGGCCATGACGATCGCCGACACAATCGTGAGCAGCGTGCGGAACAGGCCGAGCTGCGCGCCGGAACGCTCGACGGGCCCGCTGAGAATCAGATGCTGCTGTCGAGCATGCGTCATCGCCGTGACGTCGCCCCAAGCGGAGATCAACTCACAAATCGCGTCGGCATCTGCCCCCGCTTCGAGTTGAGCAATCACCGCGCTCACATTGGGCGGCCCAAGTGCCGGAATGTTCGCCGCAGGGCCTGCGGCGCGCTCCAGCAGTTGCGGCTGGGCGCGGCCAAAATCCTGTTGCTCGCCCCGTGAGCGTCGCGCGGCGCGTTCCAGACGAAACGCCTCGCCCGGCTGATCGAACTGGATGGCCTGCGCATCATTCACCGTGACAAAGACGGCTGCATCGCCCCCCCAACTTGTCATGCCGCGCGTCAGGCCAACGATCGTGTATTTGTCCTTGCCCAGTTCGAGTTTCGTGCCGAGCTTCAGGCCCAGCTTGCGGTCCGCAATCATCTCGTAGTGGTTCTGTGCCAGCGGGCGGCCCGCGACGATCGGGAGCCGTTCGCCTTTGTCGGTCGGCCAGCTCAAGCCCACCACGACCATGCGCAGCAACTGACCCTCATGCTCGCGCTGGATTGTGTGAGTGACGAACTCCCGCGCCCCCGTCACCCCGGGCATGGCGGCCACGCGGTCGACCAGATTCCGCGGCACGCGCGAAAGTTCGGCGAAGGGGCCGCGCGTGTCGCGCTGCACGACCCAAATATCAGCGCCCACCTGGTCGATCAAGAGCGTGCCTTCATCGAGCAGCCCACGGTAGATGCCGCCCATGCCCATGACGACCATGAGCAGCACGCCCAGCCCAAAGGCCGTCAGGGCGAAGCGGCCGGCATGATGACGGACGTCACGCAGCGCGAGGTTCATCGGATCGTCACCCGTTTTCCGGGAGCGAGCGGCGTCGCCTTCGCGCCGGCAACGAAAATAATCGCGTCACCGGCTGCGAGACCGTCGACAACCTCAACGACTTCGTGGCCGCGCAACCCGAGCGTGATGGCACGCCACTGGGCCTTGCCGCCAGACGCGACCCAGGCTCCCGGCTGACCATCGCGGCGGCTGACCAGGTGGGCCGGCAAGAGCGTGACATCCTGCTTGCGTGCCACCTCGATGTACGCTTCGGCGCGCTGCCCAACTGCCCAGTTGGCGGGCAGCTCGCGCACCCACACGTCCACCAGGAACTCGCGAGTCTCGCGATCCGCCTCACGTCCCAGGCGTGCGACCTCGCCGACGTAGGACTGGTTCGGCTGTGCGCGGAAGACCACCCGCGCCGGCTGTCCGGGCCTCAGCCGATCCATCTCGGTCTCGTCTACCCAGGCGCTGATCCACAATTCGTCCGTTGCGATCAACGTCAGAACCAAGCTACCCGGCATCACAATGCTGCCGGGGTCGCGGTCTCTCCGCACGATCAGGCCGTCGAAGGGGGCCGTGACGACAGTATCCCCCAGCCGGGCGACGTGGTACTCCAGCGTCTTCTCGGCGGCGATCACCTGCTTCTCAGTCTCGATCAGCGCCGCCTCGGCCCGGCTGAGATCAGCCTCGGCCACGCGCAGGGCTTCCGTGGCCTTGTCCAGTTCGAAGCTGGATGCGCTGCTTCGCGCAACGAGATCCTCCACGCGGCGATAGTCGATCCGGGCTTGGGCGAGTACGGCCTCGGATCGCTGCCGGTCGGCGATTTGACGATCGACGCCGGCCCGCGCCGCGGCCAGGTTGCTTTCGGAGACCTCGACCTGTCGGCGTAGGTCTTCATCATCGAGCCGGAGAAGCTCCTGCCCCGCGTCTACGCGATCGCCCTGATCGACGAGCACGCTGGTGATGAGCCCGGAAATCTTGGGGCTGATGACCGCCTGGCGCCGCGCCTCCAACGTGCCGGTGCCCATGACCTCGGCGACAATCTCGCCACGAGCGACGACGTGCTCCCGAACCGGGGTCGGCTTGAAGAACAGCCAATACCCGACGCCCGCGGCGGCTCCGAGAACGACGAGAAGCTGTGCCCAGCGCCACAGTCGGCGACGCCAGGTTGATCGGCGATAGCGTGCGGGTGATTGGTCTTGGTAATTCATAGCAGGTTGATACCATAGTACGCCGTGCGGTTGAGCCTTGCACCGCCTGGCAGATTATAGGATCCACTTCTTCTTGATATTCCGCAAGCTGACGGCGAACAGAACTACGCAGAACGCCGCCAGCAGGGCAAAATTCAGGGGCAGCGGCATCGTGGTGGCGTGGCGGACCGCGCCGTGCAGGGCATCGGCGCCGTAGGTCAACGGCAGAACGTAGGACAGCGGCCGCAGCCAGATCGGCAACTGCTCGATCGGAAAGAACAGCCCGCACAGAAACAGCATCGGAAAGCGGAAGAAATTCGAGAACGTCTGGGCCTCAAACACCTCGCTGACCGAAACGGCGATGAACAGGCCCAGGAACGTCGAGCTGATTGCGATCAGCACCACCGCGGGGATCAAGGTCCACCAGTCGACGCCAGACAAGTCGACTAGGAAGGCCGCCAGGACGATGGGCACGAACGCATTGACCACGCCGAAGAGGATCGCCCCGGCGGTCTTGGCCAGCATCAGCAATTCCAGCGGGATCGGCGCGAGCAGCAGCCGCTCGAACGAGCGACCCTTCTTCTCGAATGTCACAGTGACCGCCAGCAGGCTCGTCGTGCCGAACAGGACCGACACCGCAATCACACCCGGCAGCAGCCCGGCGACACTGTCCAGGCCCGAGCCGGAACGAATGAAGAACATCCCCGTCCACGCCAGCGGAAAAATCAGCCCCCAACTGACGTTCGGCGGCTTGAGGTAGTACGACCGCACGTCCTTGGCGAGGATGTTCCAGAATGCGATCCAGGCGTTCATGCACCGCCCCCGATCTTCGCCTTTTCCAGCTTCATCGCGGCCGGCTCGATGCCCGTGATGCGGACGAAAACCTCTTCCAGCGAGGGGCGGATCTTCCGGGCCTCCGCCACTTCCGCTCCGCGATCCTCAAGCAGCCGGACCAGCGGACCGACCCGCACTGGCGCCGGCGACTCGACGCGGATGGCCGTGTCCGCGATGGCACGGCACTGAAGGTGCGGGAACGCGCCGGTGATCGCAGCGCACAGATCGGCGGCGTTCACCGTCACTGCGGCCGACTTCCCGCCCGTCGGAACCGGGTCGGAAACAGAGAACTGCACGACGTGGCGTCCGTCTGTCTCGTGCATCAGCGCATCCACTGTGTCGATGCGGACGATTCGGCCTTTCACGATGAAAGCAATGCGTTGGCAGAGCCGTTCGGCCTCCTCGATGTAGTGCGTGGTCAGGAAGACCGTCGTTCCGCCGGCGTTCAAGTCCGCGATCCGTTGGCGGATCTGCCGCGCGCTGGCCACGTCGATGCCGGTCGTTGGCTCATCCAGGAACAGGATAGGCGGCCCGTGGATGATGCCCGCCGCGATCGTCAGCTTGCGTTTCATCCCCTTGGAGTAGCCGGCGAATTTGCGCCCGGCCGCATCGGCCAGACCGAACTGGTCGAGCAGTTCGCGGGCTCGGGCTTCGCGGTCGCGTTTGCGGAAGCCGTACAGCGATCCGCAGAAACACAGGTTTTCAAAGCCCGACAGCTCGGGATACAGGTTGCTCTCGTCAGGCACGACGCCGATCATGTGCTGCGCGCCGCGGGGGTTCTGGGTGCAGTCGATCCCGGCGATGTTGATCGCCCCCGTGTCCGGCCGGGCCAGGCCGGTGAGCATGTTGATGGTCGTGGTCTTGCCGGCGCCGTTGGGACCGAGAAAGCCGAACAACTCGCCACGGTGAACCGTGAAGGCTACGGAATCCACGGCCACAACATCGCCGAACCGCTTGGCGACGCCGTCCACTTCGATAAGGGTCTCGTGATTTCGCATCGCTGGGCTTTCGCATTCCCATTTCTAAGCCGGGCTCAACAGGTAGGTCTGCTGCTCGGACGACCAGGCGCGTTGCACGAGGCCTTGTGCCTCCAGGCTTTCCGCGGCACGTGCGACATCTTCGACCTCTGCGGAAGTGAGATCACTGACCTAAGACTGCGCCAGCGGCCGCCCCGTCTGCGGTAGCATCGCCAGGATCTCCGCCGCCACCGGATCGAGTTGCCGCCGCTCGCTGCGGGAGAGGCCGTCGCTCTGCCGGACGCGGAAGTGTGCGAAGACCGCGACGGCCAACACGACCAGCCCGATACCGCCCAGGATTAGCCAGCCGACTACACTCACACCTCCCGCAGGCCCATGATGGTTCATCGCGAGGAACATGGTGTTTCTCCTGCGTCCATCGTGCGGTCCAAATCGCGGTGGTCGTGCTTGGAGGGTGCCTGGGAGCCCAAGCAACGCCACGCTAGCATCCGCTGTTCAGGTTCGTACGTCCCGGGACGCCTTCGCGCGCCGCCGCTTGCCCGTACATTTCGTGCCTGCCCCCTGACAGGGTCCTTGCTTCACATCCAGCAGCTTCTCCATTTCCTGCCGCCACGCCGCCAGTGCATCTTCGTTCAGGCGATAGTGCACGAAGTAGCCGCGCTTCTCGCTCACGACGATTCCGGCGTCGCGCAACACGCGCAGATGCTGCGACACCGCCCCCTGCGTGACGTCCAGTTGTCCGGCCAGCGCGTTGACGCACAGCGCCCGGCCGCGGAGCAACGCAACAATGCGCAGCCGCGTCGGCGCGGCCAGCGCCTGCGCGAACCTTGCCAGTCTGCCGGTCGGGTCCATCATATCAGTAACCGCTAAAATACTAATCAGCCGGCTCCGGCCTCGCAATGGAGCGGGAAGACTGCTTGCGGAGGCCGGACGCCCGCGACAGTTTCGATACTCACGCAGATGTAGCGGGTGAACTCCCTGGGCAATCAGGGGACGGCGCCCGCATGCCGACGACAGGGAAGTCACCACGCGCCAGCGACGTCGCGCCCGAGGGGCGCCGTGGCGAGATCATCGCGATTGTCGCTGCTGCTCTGGCACGCCTGATCCACACCGACAGGGCGCCGGCGATCCCATGCCCCGACACGCCAGCGAACATCCCGCCGTAAGTTCCTCTGAGTCCGCCGAAATCGGCCTTGAGTCGGGCTAAACGGGACATCTCTCATATTGCGGTTTTCGTTTGCACGTGTAAGGGGAGGGTTGTCGAAGGAAGAGGAAGAGGGACGGCCCCCCCGTGCCGCCTGAAGCCAGCCGCAACCGCGCGCGGATTCGCCGCCGGGTCGGCGGGTCGATGCCCAGCGTCGAGGTGCAGGATTCCGCCGCAGTCGGGATTCGAGTGCTACTTGGGGAGGGCAGGCCGGCATCACGCACGATGCCAACCCGCTTCCGGCGGTCAGCCGATCGGGATCCCCGTCGCCCATAACTCGTTGTCGCAGATGGAGATGGGAGATGCCGCCGCCCTCGGCAGCCCAGCCAGAGCTTCCCGCCTGTTCACGGCGGCAGGCCGGGCAGGGCCGAGTTCGGGCCAGGCGCTCGAACGCGCACCGCCGAGAGCGGGTGGCGGTGGGCAACGTCGGCCGGAAAGCGCCGGGCGCCGGCGTTCGCGGAGTTGCAGCGATTCCGTTGGATGGCGAAACTCTTGGCATGAGCGACGCGGACACCCATCCGGAACCCCGGGCGATCATCATCGCCGGCCCCGACGGCGCGGGCAAAACCACGTTCGCCCGCGAGTTCCTGCCGGCCGAGGGCGAGTGCCCCACGTTCATCAACGCCGATCTGATCGCCGAGGGGCTGTCGCCGTTTCAGCCCGACCAGGCGGCGGTCGAGGCGTCGCGACTGATGCTCGAGCACGTTCGGCAGCGCGTGGCCAAACGGCAGGACTTCGCCATTGAGACCACCCTGGCCGGTCGTGCGTACCTGCGCATGATCCGTGAATGGAAAGCGGTCGAATACCAGGTCGAGATGATCTTTCTGCAACTTCCGTCGGCCGATCTTGCCGTCCAGCGCGTCCGCCAGCGCGTGGCACAGGGTGGGCACAGTATCCCCGAAGCGGCCATTCGTCGCCGCTTTGATCGTGGCCTGCTGAATCTCCGCGAGCGGTACCGCAACGTCGTCAATGTCTGGCAGGTTTTCGACGCAAGCCAATGGCCGCCCGTCCTGCTGGACGAAGGGGTGAATCCATGATTCAACAAAGCCGTAACCAGTATCCCGAGATGCAGGGCAGCCGTACCGCCATGATCCGCGCCGCTCGCCGTGCGGCCGATCTGGCGAAACGGCACAATCAGCCGCTGGTTCTGTGGCGCGACGGTCGCGTTGTGGAGATCATGCCCGATGAATTGCCGGAACTGCCGGAGCGAACGCCCGAGAAGCAGCCCTGACCCGGTGGACGCTGATGGAGCACGAAACAACACCCAACCCGCCCCTCCGGCTCTATCGTGACCTGGCGGACTGGTATCCGCTGCTGACGCCGGTGGCCGACTATGCCGAGGAGGCCGGCTTCTATCGGCGTTTGTTCGAGGCCCACTGCAAAAGGCCGCCTCGAACCCTGCTCGATCTGGGTAGCGGGGGCGGGCACAATGCCGCGCACCTGAAGGCAACGCTGGCCTGCACGCTGGTGGATATTGCGCCGGACATGCTGGCCCTGAGCCGCCGCCTGAATCCCGAATGCGAGCACGTTCAGGGCGACATGCGGTCGATTCGGCTCGACCGTGTCTTTGACTGCGTGCTCATCCATGACGCGATCGGCTACATGGCCTCGCGCGAGGACCTTGCCAAAGCCATCGCCACGGCATTCGCGCACACCGCCCCCGGCGGGGTCGCGATGTTCCAGCCGGATTTCGTCTCGGAGACCTTCCGGCCGGGCACCGAGACGGGCGGCCGCGACGGCGGCGGGCGCGGCCTGCGCTACCTCGAATGGCGGTGGACTCCCGGCCCCGGGACCGACGTGTACGTGACCGACATGGCCTACCTGTTGAGAGACGAAAGCGGGGCGGTTGAGGTTGCCCATGACCGGCACATCATGGGGCTGTTCCCGCGGGCCGCCTGGCTGGAGCGGATCGCGGAGGCCGGCTTTGAGCCGCGTGCGGTCCCCTTCGAGCACAGCTCGTCCAGCAACACCGGCCACGAGATATTCCTTGGGCTGCGGCCTGTCGCGGACGGAGGGTTATGAAGTGAGCGATTTCCCGCCGCGTTTTTGGCCGATCTTCTTCGAGCTTTATGAGTCGCTTCCCCGGCAGGGGCCGGGCAGCCGCGCCTGCGCCGCGAAAGCGCTCGGCTTCTGTCGCGATCTGCCGCCCGCGCCGGCGGTGCTCGACCTCGGGTGCGGCGTCGGCGGGCAGACACTCCATCTCGCCGAACTGACCTCAGGCACCCTCGTCGCCGTGGACAGCCATGCCCCAAGCATTGAGCGGCTGCGTGCGACGGTCGCCGTGCGTGGGCTTGCCGATCGGATTCAGCCGCTGGTCGCCGACATGGCCGACCCGGGGTTGCCGCCCGGGAGCTTTGACCTCGTTTGGTCCGAGGGGGCGCTCTACAACATCGGCATCGAGAACGCCCTGCGCGTCTGCCACGGGCTGTTGCGTCCCGGTGGCTACCTCGCCTTCACCGAAGCCGTCTGGCGGAAGGAGGATCCGCCGCCCGAGGTGAAGGAGAGCTTCGACCTCGACTATCCGACGATGGGCCGCGTTCCGGACGTCCTGGCGGCAATCGAGCGATGCGGCTTCTCGCGGATCGGGCACTTCCCGTTGCCGGACGAGGCGTGGTGGGATGATTTTTACACCCCGATGGAGATTCGCATTAAGGAATTGCGCAGCAAATATGCGGACGACGGCGCCGCGCTCGCCGTCCTCGACAAGCTCGCCCAGGAGCCAGAGATGCACCGCAGGCACTCAGACTACTACGCCTATGAATTCTTCGTGGTGCGCCGAAAGAGCTGACCGCCCCGCCCGCCGAAAGCAACGCCCGGACTCTGCACTGCAAAGGTCGGATTCGTCGCGTCCCGCGCAAGTTCTCACGCCCGCACCGGCGCAAGTCCTTTGTCCTCGTCGCTCCGTCGCTTGGGTTGCGGGCGCAGCCCGCGCAGCGACTCTCCCGTAAATGGCTCTCGCCCAGTGAGCACACCCGCTCACGCTGGACCCCGTCGCCATTTCGCACTCGCGCCGGGTAGGTGAGAGCAGGACGGGCAACACCAACCCCGCCGGACAGCACCGGTCGCCAGGCGAAGGCCGTTGTGGACGCTTCCGCCAGGAGCCCGCAATGGAGGAACCGTGTGCCGGCCTGGCTGCGATAACTCCACGGCCACCCCGCCGGGGGATTTGGCTCAGAATTTCCGGCGCTGGCGGGCGGGGGGGATGTTGAGTTGCTGGCGGTACTTGGCCACCGTGCGGCGGGAAATTTCGATGCCCTCGGCCTTGAGCGCCGCGGCGATCTGGTCGTCGTTCAGCGGGTCGGCGCCGTCCTCTTTTTCCACGATCTCCGAGACCCGGACCTTCACGCTGTCCCAGCTTGTGGTCTGCCCGTCCTCCGTCTCGGTGCCGCCGGTGAAGAAGTATCGCATGGGGTAGATGCCCCGCGGCGTCTGCATGTACTTCTCTGCGACCGTCCGGCTGATGGTGGACGGGTCGCAGCTCAGCCGCTCGGCCAGCTCGCTCATCCGCAGCACCTTCAGGCCCTGCGGACCGACCTCGAAGAAGTCACGCTGCCGCTCGACAATGGCCTCGGCCACGGCCAGCAGCCGGCCACGCCGGTATCGAATCGCGTCGATCAGGGCGTTGGCCGCCTCCACGTGCTTGCGGACGAAATCGCGGACGTCCTTGCCGTTCTCCTTCGCCTTGAGCATGTCGACGTATTTCCGGGAGACGCGCAGCCGGGGGCTGTTCCCGTCGGCCAGCCGCACCTCCAGCTCGCCGTTCCGCTCGGAGTAGTCCACCATCACGTCCGGCTGGATGCGCGGGACCGCGCGATCCACGACCCGATACCCCGGGTGCAGCACCAGCGTGGAGGTGATTGCCTTGACGGCCTCCTGGATCTCCCCCACGGAATACCCGGTGGCCTTGGCGATGGCGGGGTAGCGGTTCTTCTCAATGTCCGCCAGGTGGTTCTGGATCAGCTCGCGTTCGATTCGGTTGTCGCCGGGCATCGCCTCCAGTTGCAGCAGAAGGCACTCCTGGTAGTCGCGTGCGGCGATGCCGACCGGGTCCAGACGCTGCACCAGCGCCAGCGCCCGCTCCATCACATCCAGGGCCAGGGGAGGTCGGACCGAGTCGGCCACCTCCTCCAGCCGGATCTTCAGGTATCCGTCCTCCTCCAGGTGGTAGATGATCGCCTCCCCCGCCCGTCGCGTCTCCTCGTCCAGTTCGAGCACGCGCCACTGCGAGAGCAGATACTCATCCAGCCCGGCCGGTCGGCTGGCCGTGTTGGCCATGGCCTCCATCTTGGGATCGCGGTCGCCGTCCACCGGGGCCCGGCGCGGCGTGTAGGGCGCGTCCACCGCGTCCAGATCGTACTCGCGGGAGAATCCGTCCAGGCGGTTGAAGCTGGCCGCCTCGGAGGTGTCCGCCGCACCGCGATCGTCCGGTTCCTCACGTCGCTTGACGGGGGCTTCCTGCTCCAGGTCGTGCCGTTCCAGGGCGATGTTTTTCTCCAACTCCTCGGCGACCCGGTTCTCCAGGGCCATGATGTTGAGCTGAAGGATGTCCATGGACTGGATCAGTTGCGGAGTGAGCCGCTGCTCCATCCGCATGTACTGACCCATCACTTGGGAAAGTGATTGAGACACCCGACACTCCTGGCTTACCGGTCTCGTCGAACCGCGCCGGGCGACCTTCTCGGGGATTGCCGCCCGGCGGTACAATCGGCACGCGGCCCGTCCCCACTATATGCTATTATACCACATACTCGAGGGCCGAGAACGCCCAGCGGACCGCTTTCGAGTCCGCTTGCGCGGCGAATGTCCCGCAAATGGCTATGAGGGATCAGACGGCTCGCGAAATGAGGTCCGACCGCGGATCGCAGACTCGAGCATCGCCGCGGTGGCGTACTCCAATTGCGAACCGACAGCCAGCCCGCGCGCCGGGCGGGTGAGTTTCACGCCGGTGTCGGCCAGGACACTCTCAATGTGCAGGGCTGTCCCGTCGCCTTCGAACGTCGGATTGGTGGCCAGAACCACTTCACGCACCTCGGACGACTTGATGCGCCGGGCGAGGGCGTCAATGGTCAGATCGCCCGGCCCCACGCCCTCCAGCGGTGCGATGTGCCCCATTAGAACGTGATACACGCCCCGAATCAACCCCGTGGCCTCCAGGGCCCCCACGTCCCGGGGTTGCTCCACCACCCAGATTTCGCCCGCGTCACGCTGCGGATCCCGGCAAATGGAGCACGGGTCGGTTTCCGTGAGGTTGAAGCAGATGCGGCAGTGACTCACGTTGCGCTTGACCGCCAGAATCGCGTCGGCCAGCGCCGAGGCCTCTTCCCGCGTCGCACGCAGCACGTGGAACGCCAGCCGTTCCGCGCTGCGCGGGCCGATGCCCGGGAGCTTCTGGAATTCCTCCTTGAGCCGCTCCAGAGATTCGATTCGGCCGGAACTCATGGTCAGCGCACCGCCGTCAGTCACCCTTTGCTGCGAACTTATCGGCCGCCCAGCATGTCCGTCAGGCCCGGAATGTTCAGCCCGCCGGTGAGTTGCTGCATTTCCTGCTGCATCGCGCTCTGCGCCTGGGTGGCCGCCGCGCAGACGGCCGCTTTCACCAGATCCTCCAGCAGTTCCACGTCGCCGGTCGCCGACGGCTCAATCTTCACCCGGATCACCGAGCCTTTGCCGTCCACGGTCACCGTCACCGCGCCGCCGCCGGCGTCCGCGGTGTACCGGCGGGATTCCAACTCCGCCCGCATCTGTGCGAGCTTCTCCTGGAATTCCTTCGCTTGCTTCAGCATGCCCATCATGTTGCCCAAACCGCCCAGCATCTTGACCTCCCATGACTGCAAACCCGATCCGTTCCGGCCGATCTCGTCCAAGCTGGCCTCCGCCCGCCGCTCACTCCGACGGGGATTCCGAATTCTCGACAACCCCGTCGTCCACTCCCTCCGGAGACGCGGAATCCCCACCTGCCGTCTCCCCGATCGGCATGCGGGCCGGGCGAACTCCCACCAACGACCCGTTCGTCAGAGTCAGCGCTCGCCGAACCAGCGGGCTGGCCATTACTCGCTCTTTCTCCACCGTGGGCACGCCCACCCCCACGGCCTGCGGCGCGGCCGACACGGGCTCAGGTCGAACCTCCGGCACGGCCGCTTGTGGAACAACAGCCGGGCCGGGTTTCGGCGGCCTGGATGCGACGAGGCCGGGACCGGCGTTCAGCGGCCGCTCAGCGGGGGGCTCTTTTTTTTTTGCAGCGGGCGGCTCGGCCGCCCCGGTGGCGCCCTCCAGGTGATCCAGCAGCGTCTGCACGTCCGAGAAGTCTCGGGCCTGGGCCAGGCGGACCACCGCGGCGTCGAGCAGGGCCCGGCCGGACCGGCTGCTCTTGACCGCCCGCCGCACTTCCTCGCAGAGGCTGATCATGTACACGTAGGTGGCCGCGTCGAACCCGCGTGACTGCTCGATGAGCTGCTCGCGAACCTGGGCTGGCACGTCGACCAACTCGGTCTGCGGCCCGCAGACGCGAAGCAGCATCAGCGTCCGCAGGTGTTCGATCAACGTGTCGCAGACCCGCTCGGCCGTGTGGCCCGTGGCGAAGCACCGGTCCACCCCGACCAGCGTCCCGGCCGCATCCCCGGCGGCGATGCAACGCACCGTCTCGAAGATTAACTCGTCGTGCGGAGCGGGCAGCACCTCGTCCATCACCTCGGCCGACAGTCGCGCCCCGCCGAACGCCATGAGCTGATCCAGCAGCGACAGGGCGTCCCGCATGGACCCGGACGCCAGCCGGGCGACCCGCCGCACCACCGCGTCGTCCGCCTCGATCGACTCGGCCCGCAGAATCTCCCGCAGGCGGCCGCAGATGGCGTCCACGTGGATGCTGCGGAAATCGAACCGCTGGCATCGGCTCTGGATCGTGGCCGGAACGCGATGCGCCTCCGTGGTGGCCAGAATGAACTTCACGTGCGCCGGCGGCTCTTCCAGCGTCTTGAGCAGGGCGTTGAACGCGCCCGTGCTGAGCATGTGGACTTCGTCGATGATGTAGACCTTGAAACGCGAGCGGGCGGGCCGGTATACCGCGTTGCTGCGCAGGTCACGGATGTTGTCCACTCCCGTGTTGCTGGCCGCGTCGATCTCGACCACGTCGATGTCTTCGCCCTCGGCGATGAGTCGGCAGGCCTCGCACTCGCAGCACGGCTGGTCGGTGGGCGCATCGGCCTTCAGGCAGTTGAGGGCCTTGGCCAGAATACGGGCCATGGAGGTCTTGCCCACGCCGCGCGTGCCCGTGAACAGGTATCCGTGGTGAATCCGGCCCGACGCCACCGCGTTCTTCAGCGTGGCGGCCACCGCATCCTGTCCGACAATCTCGTCGAATCCCCGGCTGCGGTACTTCCTTGCCAGAACCGTGTATGCCATGCGTGCTCCACCCGTCGCCCCGGCCGGTCCATCGCCCCCCGACCTACAGCCCGCGCCGCCGCGCAGCGGCGACCGCCCCATGGCGGGCATTGACGGCCAGGTTTGTCCACGGCACCTGAACGACGAAGGTGGGCTGCTCTGTCTCCAGCCTGACCCGTTGTCTCCGGCATCCACTGCATGGGACCCGGCCGTCAATGCACGCCACGCGGGCGGCCTCGGCCCGCCGGACCGTGCCCCGCGGGCCCCAAAGATTCTACAAGGCGCCGGCGGCGGCGGCAACCCGACCGACGAAGCGACCCGGACAGGAAACTCGGTCGGAGTCGTGACAGAGGGGGTTGATGAGGGGGTTTCCGGCCGGCGCCGGACTGCGAACGGCCACGCGCTCCGGGCGAGACGGCTTCCCTCAGGGCATGCCCGCTTCCGCAACCGGTTCCTCGGGCGGGGCGTTCACGATTCGGATGCTTCGGATGACGATCGGGCGTTTGGGCTGGTGGTCCTCCAGGGTGGGCAGGGCCATCAGCTTGTCCAGGGTCTCGTACGACGCGTCGCCCTCCAACTGGCCGAAGATCGTGTACCGGCCGTCCCAGTCCTTCATCCGCGTGTTGCAGATGAAGAACTGGCAGCTTGCCGAATCCGGGTCGTCCCTGAGCGTCGCCATGCTCAGGGTCCCGCGCGTCTGCGGACGGTCACTCAACTCCGCCATCAGCTTCTTTCCGTCCGGGCGGATGCCCGTGCCGTCGCCGGTCGGGTCGCCCCCCTGGATGAAGATGCCCGGATGCAGCCGGTGGAAGGTCAGGCCGTTGTAGAAGCCGCTGCGGGCCAATTCAACGAAATTGGCGACGGTCTCGGGGGCCTCGTCGTAGAAGAACCGAACCGTCATGCCGCCCTGATCGGTCTGGATGATGGCTTGCTTGCGCGGAGCCACCTCGAGCACAACCGCGTTGGACGTCAGCGATCCGTCGTACGGCCTCCACTGAAGCCGGTATCGGCCGGCGGTGCTCAGTTGGGGGTAGAAGCGTGTGACTTCGACCCGCACGCCAACACTGCTGCGAGGGGCGAGCAGCACCTGCGGGGCAGACGCCTCGGGCTCGTAGTCCATGGGGACGTCCCACACCCGCTTGGCGTCGAGAGATTCGACCGTCAGCCCACCGAAGGCGTGGCCGCTGAATACGTGGGTCAAGGGCAGGCCGGCCAGCAGCCCAGGCCGATCCGGCCGGACCCCGGGCGCCGTCAGCGTCACGGGTCGGTCCGAGTCGTTCACGATGGAGAAATCCATCCAGATCGGCTTGCCGACCGCCACGATGCGTTCCGGTGCCTGGATGATCGCTCGGAGCGTGGAGAATTCCCCTTCCAGTCGCACCCCGTCTTGTCCCAGGGCCGAGGGACCCAGGGTCAGCACGCCGCAGATCAGTGCCAGCCGGACTTGATGGTGCATATGGCTCTTCGCTACCCCCGCCGGTCCCCGGTCAACCGCCCATGCGCCGCAAGGCATCCCGAACCCGGGACGCGAAAGGCTGCTCCGAGGCCATTTTCTTTTACCCAAAGCCTTTTGTCCACCCCCTTTATCCGTCTTCCGCCTGGCCGGGCGTACGGCGCAGAAGCACCCCGGCCATCCCAGACCTGATACACGCAAGGGGGGTGTCCGGATGCAGCCCACTGAGGGCCGTCGCGGCCATCGGGGGGCGGACGTGACGGGACGCGGTGGCGCGCCGCCTGCGGGTCAAAAAATGCACGGCGGGCCGAAGGGGTTGCCCTCGGCCCGCCGCGGGTTCGAGTGTGCTGTTCGAGGAACTGTCACTCGGCTTTCCCGAACTCCGGAAAGCACGTCATCCGAGCAGCGACAGAATCTGAGACGCCTGCTGGTTCGCCAGACCCAACAGCGAGATACCCGCGTTGAGCAGCACGCTCTGGCGGTTGAGCTCGGCCGTCGCCACGGCGAAGTCGGTGTCGCCGATGACGCTCTTGGCCTCGCTCAGACTGGTCTTCGCCGTGTTCAACGTGTTGATCGACGTCTGGACGTTGAACTTCTGGAACGCGCCGATCCGCCCCTGCGCGGTGGCCGCGTCGTTCATCGCCTTCTTGACGATCTTCAGGGCGCCGGCGGTGTCGTTCTCCAGGGAGAACGTGCCGCCGCTCTTGAGCTGATCGAGCGTACCGCCCGTCTCGCCGCCGCCCAGCATGTGCGTGGCCAGCGAGTCGATGCCCAGTGTCGCCCGCGTGCTCGCGTCCGTCCCGAGCTGGAACGTGGCGCCGCCCTTGTTGTGGCTGATGGTGAAGCTTACCGTTCCGGTGCCGTTCGCCAGGTTCAGGTTGTCCTCGTCCATGCTGAACCCGAAGCTGATGCCCGCGGAGTTGTAGTACACGTCCAGGCCGTCCGTCGTGACGGACTGACCGTTGATCAGCACCGTGCCGTCCTGTCCGTACGAGCGTGCGTGATGCGTGATCGTGTTGCCGCCGGCCGTCGCGCCGCCTTCCAGCACGTTGACGCCCACGAACTCCTTCGAGCCGTAGCCCGTCGAGGCCAGCGAAAGCTGCTCGGAGGCCACGGAGGCCGAGACGCCCGTATGGATCTTCACCGCGTTGACCGCGGCCTGGACCTCGCTCGCCGTCGACCCCGAAGCGATCTCGATCACCTTGGTGCCCAGCGAACCGGTGATCTCGATCTTCATGTTCCCGTTCAATGTGTCGCTGCCCGTGAAGTTGCCCCAGGAGCCTGTCGAGGCCACCTCGGCGGCCACCTTCACGGCCACGTTGATCTGGGTGTCGCTCGTCTGCGTACCACGGGAATAGATGCGCAAACTGTCGATCTTCGTACGGTCCACGGTGTCGGTCAGGGCGATGGCCTGCGATCCGTCGAGCAGTCGCTTGCCGTTGAAGTTCGTCGTGTTCACGATCCGGTCGATGGATGCCAGGGCCTGGTCGATCTGGGCCTGGTTCGCGGCCTTCTCGCCCGCGGACAGTCCGGCGTCGCTCGCCGACGCCATCACCAGGGTCTCAATCTCGCCCAGCAGCGAGGAAATCTCGTTGATCGAGTTGTCCGCCACGGCCAGCATTGCGTTCGAGCGCGCGTTGTTGTCAATCGCAGCCGTGACCGCCGTCAGCTCCGCCTCGAGCGACTTCATGGCGATCAACCCGGCCGGATTGTCGGCGCCTCTGTTGATCTTGTAGCCGGTAGAAAGCTGGGTGAGGGTGTTGGATTGCTTCGCGGAGGTGGAGTTGACGATGTTGAGCAGGCTCATTGCGTTTGTGTTTGTGACTGTCAGACCCATGGATGGTTCCTTTCTTGGCGGCGATTGGGTTAAGGGAAACAGTGGACAACCCAACGCTAAGATATAAAAACCACCCCGCAAACCGGGCCTGCCCGCAATCCGCAAATTGCCGTTGACGCCTCGCCGGACGCGACTCTCTCGGACCTTCATCTGCCCGCCAACGTCCGTTTTCCGCACCCGGCGCCGACTGATGGTGACAGTGTGGTGACACCGCCTCCACCGACGCCCTGGCCGGCCCGATTCCCGGACCGCGCTGCCGGGGAAAGACCGTCCGGAACGCGAGCGGCCGCCACCCGGGGCCGGATAACGCGGGGGGCCGTGGGTCCGAGAAGGACCGGTTGCGCGTACCGCCGCCTGGGGCTCAGTCCCCGGTTCCGACGGCAGACGCAGCCGCAAAGGCGGGCGTATGGGTAATCGAAAGGAGAATCTGCGTGATGCCCCGGGACTCGGCAATGCGGGCGCATTCGCCGGACAGGCGGACGGCCGGAGCGCCGGCGGAGTCGTTGAACACCTCAATATCGGTCCAGGCGATGCGGCCCACCCAGCCCGTGCCCATCATCTTCAGGACCGCTTCCTTGGCCGCGAACCGCCCCGCGATTCGCTGGGTCGGGTCCTGGAACCGGGCGATGTACGACTGTTCCCACGCCGTCAGGATCCGCTGGAGAAACCGATCGCCGTGCCGCGCCTGCATGGCGGCGATTCGCCCGCACTCCACCAGGTCGATGCCGTGGCCAAGAATCCGCATGGGCAGAAATGTAGCCGCCCACGCGCCCGTCCGCAACGGATCGGACCGACGAGCCGCGGAACGACGAATGCCCCCGGTCCGCGCCTGGACGGCCCGGGCGGCGGCGCGTATATCACTGCCATGACCGTACGACCGCATGCATCGTCCATTCAGAAGCTTCTCGAGAACCTGACCGGGCCCCAGCAAGAGGCCGTCAGCCACACCGACGGTCCGCTCTGCGTGCTCGCGGCCGCCGGCAGCGGCAAAACCCGTGTGATCACCCGACGGGCGGCCCACCTCGCCGCCACCGTGACCCGGGCCCGCAACGTCCTGGCCATCACCTTCACCAACAAGGCCGCCAACGAGATGAAAGAACGGATCGCGGCCCTCGGCGTCGACGGAGGCATGACCGTCTGCACCTTCCACTCCCTCTGCGCCAGGCTGCTTCGCATCCACCACAAGCCGGCGGGCCTGGCCCCGAACTTCACGATCTTCGACACGGACGACCAGCGAAAACTCATGAAGGAGGCCGTCGCGCGGGCCGACCTGTCCACGACCAACTGGACCCCCGCCCGCGTCCAGGCCGTCATCAGCCACGCCAAGAACGAACTGCAGACGGCCGACGAATTTGCTGCCAACGCCACCGAGTGGTCTGGTCAGACGCTCGCCCGCATCTACCGGGCGTACGAGACCCTGCTGGGCGAACAGCAGGGACTCGATTTCGACGACCTCCTTGTGAAGATGGCCCTGCTGCTGCGAACGGACGAATCGCTCCGTGCGGAGCTGGAGGGCCGCTACACGCACCTGCTGGTCGACGAATACCAGGACACCAACCGCGCCCAGTACGAAATCGCCCGGTGGCTGACCAGGCAGAACCAAAACCTGTGCGTGACGGGCGATCCCGACCAGTCCATCTACGGATGGCGCGGCGCGGACATCCGAAACATCCTCAACTTCGAGCGAGACTACCCGGACGCCACCGTGGTCCGGCTGGAGCAGAACTACCGGTCTTCGAAACGCGTGCTCTCGGCGGCGGGCCGACTGATCACGTTCAACCGCCAACGGAAAGAGAAGGCCCTCTGGACGGAGAACCCTGAGGGCCGGGCCGTCCGCGTCGCCTGCCTGGAAGACGGCAAGGCCGAAGCCCGGTTTGTGGCCGACGAGATCCGCACCCACCGAACAAACGGCCGCCCGCTGCGCGACATTGCCGTATTCTATCGCATCAACGCCCTGAGCCGGTCGGTCGAGGAGGAACTGCTCCGCGCCGGCATCGCCTACCAGGTGGCCCGCGGTGTCGAGTTCTACAGCCGCCGCGAAATCAAGGATACGCTGGCGTACCTCCGCGTCATGGTCAACCCGGCCGACGAAACCTCCCTGCTCCGCATCATCAACACCCCGCCCCGGGGCATCGGGCCGACCACGATCAAACGGCTGCAGCAACATGCCGTGCATTCCAGGCGGCGGTTGTTTGACGTGGTCTGCAGCCCCGGACAGGTCCCCAACCTCGGCCGGATCGTTACCCGCCTGGACGCATTTGCACAGACGCTGCGCAACCTGGCCTCCATGGCCGGCGACCGGCCCCGAGCCGCTGTGGAGGCCGCCCTCAGCCAGTCCGGCCTGCGAGCCGCACTGCGAGCCGAGGCGCCCGCCAATCCGGAACGGCTGGAAAACGCGGAAGAACTCCTCAACGCCGCCGCCGGCTTCGAGCAGGAGAACCCGGACGCCACGCTCCTCGACTTCCTCCAGCACGTCAGCCTCGTGTCCGACGTGGACGCCCTGAATACGGCGTCCGGCTCCGTCACGCTCATGACGCTTCACGCGGCCAAGGGACTGGAATTCCCCGTGGTCTACATCATCGGCCTGGAGGACGGACTGCTGCCCATGCTGCGCAACGATGACTCGGACGACGAGGAGGAGGAACGCCGCCTCTGCTTCGTCGGCATGACCCGGGCCATGGAGGAACTCACCCTCACCCACGCCACATATCGCACGCTGCACGGCCGGACGGAACGGCGAACGGAGTCCGTCTTTCTCAGCGAACTGCCCCAGGACGAGGTGGACTGGCTGGACGGCACGGACGAGCCGACGGACGCGAAGCCCGAAGCACCTGCACGACCCCGGCCGGCGCGAGACCTGGCTCGCTGGGACGTCGGCACGCTGGTCCGCCACCCCACGATGGGACTGGCCCGCGTGCAGTGGATTTCACCCGGCGGCCAGCAGACGCGCATCGGCCTCCGCTTCCCCACGGGCGAGCAGAAGACGTTCATCCTGGAATACGCGAAGCTCGAGCGCGTGGATTTCCACGAAGTGGACTGACGTGGTTGACGCACCCGCCCGACAGGACGACGATGGAACGCGGTCAACCCGGGAGAATGCCCGATGCACTACGCAGTCATCATGGCCGGCGGGGCCGGAACGCGACTGTGGCCCGCAAGCCGGGCGTCGCGTCCCAAGCAAGTGCTGCGCCTGTTCGGCGGCAAGAGCCTGCTGCGAGAATCGTTTGAGCGGGTGGTGCGAGTGGTCCCCGCTGACCGGATCGCGGTCATCACCGGGGCCGAGCACCTTCCCCTCTTGGCCGAGGAGCTGCCCGAGGTCTTGCCGGACAACCTGTTCGGAGAACCCTGCGGGCGCGACACGGCCACTGCGGTCGGGCTGTCGGCGGCGATCCTGCGCGAGCGGGATGCGGAGGCCGTCCTGGGCGTCTTCACGGCGGATCACATCATCGGGCCGCCGGATCGCTTCGAAGATACGATCCGCGCCGGATTGGCCGCCGTGGAGCGGCAGCCGGACGCCCTGGTCACCTTCGGCATCCGGCCCACCAGCCCCCACACCGGATACGGCTACGTCCAGCGCGGCGACGAGATCAGCCCCGGTGTGTTCACCGCCGCACGTTTCATGGAGAAGCCCGATGCGGAGACGGCCGCTCGCTACGTTCTGGACGGCCGGTATTACTGGAACAGCGGCATGTTCGTCTGGCGGGCCGATACGGTTCTCGGGCAGTTGCGGCAACACCTGCCGGAATGCGAGGCCGGCGTGACCCGCATCGCCCGGGCCTGGTCGGGTTCGCAGCGGGACCAAGCGCTCAGAAGCGTCTATCCCACGCTCCCGAGAATCTCCATCGACTACGCCGTGCTGGAGCGGGCACCGCGCGTGCTGGTCGTCGAAATGGACTGCGCCTGGGTCGATGTGGGTTCCTGGGCCGCCCTGGAAGCGGTGATCGCACCGGATGCACACGGCAACGTGCCGGCAGCCCCGCGGGTTTTGCATCTGGATTCGAAGGGCACGATCACCGCCGGTGAAGACGACCACCTGATCGCAACCCTGGGTGTCGAAGACCTGATCATCGTGCATACCCGGGACGCCACGTTGGTGGCTCACCGCAGCCAGGCCCAGCGGCTCAAGGAGCTCGTGGCGGCGATCCAGGCCCGGTTCGGTGCCGCGTATTCCTGACGCCGGCGGGGGCCGGAGTTTTCTTTGACGCGCCCGGCCCGAGCGGTGATGATACACGTTGCATCGGACGCGCGGACGGTGCCCGAGGCGGCCGTCGCGTGCGGGTCTCACGGCACAGTCAGGAGGCAGGAATGGCCAGGAAATCGGCTCGCAAACCTTCGGCGGTCATCGCAGAGCGTATCAGGCAATGCCGGGCCCACATGGCACGGCACCGGATCGCAGCGTATCTGCTCAGCAACCGGGCGGATCATTTTTACCTGGCCGGCTTCTCCGGCGAGGATTCCGCACTGCTGGTCACTCGAAACCAGGTGTGGGTCATCAGCGACGGCCGCTTCGAGGAGTCCATCCGCAAGGAATGCCCGTGGGCCAAGGTGACCCTGCGCAAGGGCATGCTCCCGGCCGAGATCGGCTCGGTGTGCCGCAAACTGCGCCTGCGCAGCTTGGCCATCCAGAGCGACCATCTGACCCTCAACGACCACGCCGCCATTCGCAAAGCGGCCCGGCCCACCCGGCTGGTCAACGCGCCGCCGCTGGTGAACGGGATGCGGCTGCGAAAGGACAAGGTCGAGCTGAAGGTCATGGACCGGGCGATCCGGGTGGCCGAAGAGGCCTTCCGGGCCATGCGGCGGTCCATCCGGATCGGCCAGACCGAAATCGAGCTGGCCGCCCGGCTGGAGTACGAGATGGCCCGCCGGGGCTCCACCTCGCCGGCGTTTCCCTCCATCGTGGCGGAGGGCGCCAACGGAGCGCTGCCGCACGCGGTGCCGGGCAAGCGGAAGGTGCGCAAGGGCAGCGCCATCCTGTTCGACTGGGGCGCCACCGTGGGCTTCTACCGCAGCGACTTGACCCGCATGGTGTTCGTGGGTACCATCCCGCCGAAATTCAGGAAGATCTACGGGATCGTCCTGGAAGCACAGGAGAAAGCCATTCAGGCCGTCCGGCCGGGCGAACGCATGTGCGACGTGGATGCGGTGGCGCGGAACCACATCGCCGGCGCCGGGTACGGCAAGCAGTTTGGGCACGGGTTGGGGCATGGTCTGGGCCTCGACGTTCACGAAGCCCCGTCCCTCAGTTGGCGGTCGGATCAGAAGCTCGAGCCGGGCATGGTAGTCACCGTGGAACCGGGCATCTACCTCCCCGGAACGGGCGGTGTGCGAATCGAGGATGACGTGCTGGTCACGCCGACCGGCTGCCGCGTTTTGAGCCGCTTTCCGAAGGATATCGATTCCGCCGTGGTGGGCTGAACGCCCGCCTCCGTTCTGGAGAACTGACTTTGTTTGACCTCGAGCAGATACGTGAATTGATCCGGCTGATGGCGGAAAACGACATCGCGGAAGTCTCAGTCCGCAGCGGCGACGATGCCGTCGAGCTCAAGCGAATCGGCTCGCACACCCTGGTGCAGACCGCCCTGACGCCGGTCGCGCCGGCCCCGGTCGCGACGCCGATTTCCGCTCCCGCGGAGGCCGCACCGGCCAAACCGGACGAGAGTCTGGCGCCCATCGTCTCTCCCATGGTGGGCACGTTCTACGGGGCCCCGGACCCGAACTCACCCCCGTACGTCACGGTCGGCTCCGAAGTGACGGAAGAGACCGTGGTCTGCATGGTCGAAGCCATGAAGGTGTTCAACGAAATCAAGGCGGAGGTCCGGGGCACCATCGAGAAGATCCTGGTTTCCAACGCAGACGGCGTGGACTACGGCCAGCCGCTGTACATGGTCCGCAAGCGATAGGAACGCGGGTTCGCGGCCTGCGCCACGGCGGGCGTGCGGGGTGTGCCCGCTTCCGCCCGTGAAGCAGGGCCAATCGGCAATCAAACGAATGTTCAAACGAATACTGGTCGCCAATCGAGGGGAAATTGCCTTACGCATCCTGCGGGCCTGCCGCGAGATGGGAGTTCCGACGGCCTGCGTCTTCTCCGAGGAGGACCGCGGCGCGGCCTACCTGGACCTGGCGGATCGCGTGTACTGCATCGGCTCCGCTGCGCCGTCCGACAGCTACCTCCGCAGCGACCGCATCATCGCCGCCGCCGAGCTGGCCGGGGCCGACGCCATCCACCCGGGCTACGGCTTCCTGGCCGAGAACGCCCAATTCGCGGACAAGTGCCGGACGTCGCGCGTCGAGTTCATCGGACCGTCCTCGGAGGCCATGCGGCTGCTGGGGAACAAATCGGCCGCCCGGGATCTCGCGAAGAAATCCCGGGTGCCCATCGTCCCGGGCAGCGACGGCCCCGTGGAGGACGATGAAACGGCCCGGAAGCTCATGCGGAAGATCGGCCTGCCCGTCATCGTGAAGGCCTCGGCCGGCGGCGGGGGCCGCGGCATGCGAGTCGTGCGCGAGGCGGGTGACCTGTCCAACGCCCTTACCCAAGCGCGACAGGAGGCCCAGGCGGCGTTCGGCGATGCGGCCGTCTACATCGAGAAATTCATCGACAAGCCGCGGCACGTGGAGGTCCAGATCATCGGCGACACGCACGGCAAGGTGCTGCACCTGTTCGAGCGCGACTGCACGACCCAACGCCGGCATCAGAAACTGATCGAGGAAACGCCGTCTCCCGGCATTGACGACAAGACCCGGGCCAGCCTTTTCAAATGGGCGACGAAGCTGGTGCGGGCCGCCAAGTACCACAACGCCGGCACCGTCGAGTTCATCGGTGACGAAAAGGGGCATTTCTACTTCATGGAAATGAACGCCCGCATCCAGGTGGAGCACCCCGTCACCGAGGAAATCACCGGACTCGACCTCATCCGGGCCCAAATCACCGTCGCCGCCGGAGAGCCCCTGCCGTTCACCCAGAAGGCCATTCGCCGCAACGGCTGCGCCATCGAGGTACGCATCAACGCGGAGGACCCGGACAACAAGTTCCGCCCGTGCGCCGGCACCATCGAGGTGTTCCGGCCGCCGGGCGGATTGGGCGTCCGGATCGACACCCACGCGCACGCGGGCTACCGCATCTCGCCCCGATACGACTCCATGATTGGCAAGCTCATCGTCCACCGGGCGACGCGGCTTGAGGCCATCGCCTCCATGCGCCGGTGTTTGTCCGAGTTCGTGATCAGCCCCACCAAAACCACGATCCCCTTGTACCTGCGGATCCTCGACCACCCGGATTTCCTCCGCGGGCAGATCGACACCGGTTTTGTCGACCGCATGTTCATCTGATCGCGCATCACGGGCGATTCACCGGCCCCGACGCTCACACGCCCGACCCGCACCCCGAAGCGCCCGCCGCTTGACTTCCGATCCACCCGTCCGGGACAATGCACCGTGCATGGCCGACGCGAACGAGAAGAAGGGCAAGAAGTCCGGGCGGAAGGTCCGGGTCCAGTTCCGCTCGAACCGGTCCCGCCCCTCGCGAACGAAGGACTGGACCCGCCAGCACCGCGCCGGCGACGACATCGAGGTCAGCGCCAGCGAAAGCGTGGTGGCCAAGGGACATCTCTCGCGAAAGCGAACCGTCATCGAAAGCGACGAGCCGCAGGAGGGCCTGATCCCCGGCACGGTCGTGGCCCTGCGCGGGCAGTTTGCCGAGGTGGACGACGGCAAGCGGCTCTGGCCGTGTACCGTCCGTCGCATCCTCCGCACACGCTCCATCGGCGAGCGGTTCCCGGTCACGGTGGGCGATCGCGTGCGATTCCGCGTGGTGGCCGACGGGCCCGGCGTTCAGGCCGAGGGCGTTGTCGTCGTCGTCGAGCCGCGTCAGAGTGAACTGCGCCGATTGGCCGGTCGCCGCGTGCAGGTCATCGCGGCCAACGTGGACCAGGTCCTCATCGTCAGCTCCGCCGACCTGCCGCCGCCGAAGCCGCACCTCATCGATCGCTACATCGTCTCCGCCCTGGCCGGCGGCATGACGCCCGTCATCTGCATGAACAAGATCGATCTGGACGCGGACGGCCGGGCGCGGGACGTCACGCATCGCTACGGGTTACTGGGATACCCGGTCCTTCCGTGCAGCGCCCTGACGGGTGAGGGCGTGGACGAGCTGCGCCGGTTGCTCCACGCCCGTTCCACCGTGCTGGCCGGGCAGAGCGGCGTCGGCAAAAGCTCGCTGCTCAACGTGATTCAGCCCGGCCTGCGACTGCGCGTGGGCGGCATTTCCGACGAGACGCTCAAGGGCCGGCACACCACGACCACGGCCGAGCTGATCCGGTTGGAAATCGACGCCTACGTGGTGGACACGCCGGGCATTCGGTCCTTTGACGTGTCCATGATTCCGCGGGGCGAGCTGGAACAATACTTCGCCGAGTTCGTACCGCTCGTGCCCGACTGCAAGTTCCCCGACTGCACGCACATTCCGGAAATCGGCTGTGCCGTCAAGCGGGCGGTGGAAGACGAACGCATCCACCCGGAACGCTACGAAAGCTACGTGCGGATGTTCGAGGACCGGACGGAAGGCGGGTTCGCGTAGATGCACGTCTCACGGACCATCTGGGCACGCGGCGGCAAGCGCGTGTTCGACGTGGGGGTCGCCCTCACGCTGATCGTTTTGCTGTCACCGCTTCTCCTGCTCGCCGCCCTGCTGGTGAAAACCACCAGCCGGGGTCCGGTGTTCTTCACGCAGGATCGCGCAGGCCGACACGGCCGGCCGTTCCGCATCCGAAAATTCCGCACCATGTGCGCCGAACACCGGCACGATGAGAAGGAAACCATCACCCTCGCCCACCCGGGCATCACGCCGCTGGGCCGCCTGCTCCGACGCACCAAGATTGACGAGCTGCCTCAGCTCTTCAGCGTGCTGACCGGGACCATGTCCCTGGTCGGGCCCCGTCCGGGGCTGATCAGCCAGGCCCAGGCCTATGACGAGGTCCAGCGGCGTCGATTGCTGCTGCGGCCCGGCTGCACGGGTCTGGCCCAGGTCAACTCCATGAGCCGGGGCGCCGACTGGACCGAACGCATCCGCTACGACGTGTACTACGTGGAGCATTGCGGCTTCTGGCTGGACTTGTGCATCCTGGCCAAGACGCCGGTTGTGGCCCTGCTGGGTGAACAGCGCTTTGACCGTCCGTTTGACCAGAGCCCTTACGGCCGCACAACCTGAGCGCCTTCGCTTTGCCACCGTTCCGCACGTCAGCGCAGCCCGTAGAACGGGGACATCTTGCCGCGCACGTAGTCCAGGAAAGGCCCCACGCGCAACGGCTGCCCGGTGACCTTCTCCACCAGCTCTGTGGCCCGATAGCGCTGCCCGTGGCAGTGAATGTTCTCCCGCAGCCAGTCCAGCAGCGTCCGCAGGTCCCCGCCGGCCACCCGGTCGTCGAGGTCCGGAATCGCCTGCCGGGCCGCCGAGAAGAACTGGGCGGCGTACAGATTGCCCAGGGCGTACGTCGGGAAGTACCCGAACGCCCCCATCGACCAATGAATGTCCTGCAGGCACCCGCGGCGGTCATCCGGCGGCGTGACCCCGAGCAACTCCGTGAACTTTGCATTCCACGCCTGCGGAATGTCGGCGACCGCCAGTCGGCCCTGGACGATCTCACGCTCCAGCTCAAAGCGGAGAATGATGTGCAGATTGTACGTCACCTCGTCCGCTTCCACGCGAATGAAGGAAGGCGACACCGCGTTGACCGCCCCCAGAAACGCCTCCCGCCCCACGTCTGCCAGGGCGTCGGGAAAGCGTCTCTGCACGTCCGCATACCAGCAGTGCCAGAACGCGGCGGACCGCCCCACAAGGTTCTCCCACATCCGCGACTGCGATTCGTGAATGCCCAGCGAGACTGACGCACCCATCGGCGTGAACACGTGCTCGGCCGGCAGCCCCTGCTGGTACAAACCATGCCCAACTTCGTGCATCGCTCCGAACAGGGCCGACGGCAGAAAGTGGTCGTCGTACCGGGTGGTCAGGCGAACGTCGCCCGGACACGAACCCGACGTGAACGGATGCGTCGACACGTCCATCCGGCCCGCCTCGAAATCGAAACCCATCGCCCGGCTGATCTCCAGGACCAGCTCTCGCTGCGCGTCGATCGGGTAGTGCCGCGTCAGAATGGAGGCATCCGGCCGCCGGGCCGCCCCGGCAACCGCCTGCACCAGCGGAACCAGGCCGCGGCGCAGCGCCGCAAACAGCTCTGCCACCTGCGCCGTACTCATCCCCGGCTCATACTCGTCCAGCAGTGCGTCGTACGGCTCCACGACGTACCCGATGCACTCCGCCACGCGGCGGCGCAGATCGACCAGCCGCTCCAGAAACGGGGCGAACGTCGGGAAATCACTCTCCCGCCGCGCCTGCGCCCACGCTTCGTGGGCCAGTGCCGACGTCCGGGCGATCTCGCGAACCAGGTCTCCGGGCACCTTCACGGCCCGGTCGTAGGCTCGACGGGTCTCGCGAATGTTTGTGTCGGCCACCGGGTCGCCGGTCGGTTCGGTGAGGGCCGCCAGCGCGTCCCCCATCCGCGGCGACGTCAGGCGCTCATGCACCAGCCCCGCCACCAGCCCCACTTGTTCCGCCCGCGCATGCACGCCCTTGGGCGGCATGCACACCTGCTGGTCCCAGTCCAGCAACTCCTGAATGGCGGCAAGCTGCCCGGTCTCCCGCACAAACTCTAACAGGGCTTCATACGCGGACGCCATATCCGCTCTCCACAAATGACCGTTCCCCCGGGCCGTCACATAATGCAACACGTCAGTACGGGGACGATGGCGCAGAGAACCAGTGCGGCCACGGCTCGGTTTCGCCCGGCGGGATGTCGAACGCCCAGGATCGCACAGATCAGGCCGGGCAACCAAAGGCAGAACGACCCCAGCAGCATCCACGGCAAGGCTATCATCCAGCCCGGAATCCCCCCTTGCGATTCGAAATGCTCGATCCACTTCTTCTGCATCGTGAGGATGTCCGTGCCCGGCTCCACCGACTCCAGCATCGGCTGGATCTCTGGAAGGTGCGTGCGGATCAAGATCTTGGAGGCAACGCACAGGGCCAGCGCCGCCAGAGCGAGCGCCAGTGCCGCCGTGGCGACCCCCCGGCCCGCAGTCGAACCCTCCGACGGCCCGGTTGCCCAACCCGGCGGGGCGGGGGACGCCGTGGAAGCCGTGACCTCACGGAGAGGGCTGGCTTGATGGAGTGCCCCGGGCTCGATCGTCGATGCCGCCGGCGCGGTGATTGTGCGGCGGCAGTACGGACAGGCCACCTGCCGCTGCGCCCAGGTATCATCGACTTCGATGGGCTGCTGACAGCCCGGACAGGCAAACTGAATCGCCATGGTTTTCCGGTTCGGCCGGTTCGGTTCCGGCCGCGGCTACGGTGCGACGAGGTTCAGGTCGCTGATGTCCTCGCCCCCTCGCTGGCCCGTCGTGCTGAATCGCGTGATCTTCCGTCCGGATTCGACCACGAACAGGAAATACAGCTCGTAATCCCCTTTGAGGTGCCAGTCCTTGATCCGCTGGAAGTCCCGGACGCCGCCGACCGTGCCGATCACCTCGGGGAAGTACTGCACCTCCATCACTCGCTGGCCTCCCACGTCGGCCACCGCGATCTGCCCGCAGATCTTGTACGGCGCGCCCGATTCGTCCGTCACCAGGTAGTTTCTCACCGTCTTGACCGCGAAGCTCCTGGCCTGCCCCAACAGGCTCCCGGCCCGCAGGTTCAGCGCGTCCACCTGAAGAAGCGCCTTGCCCTCGGGGACCTTCAGCCGGTGCAGGGGCTCGCCCGCCCCGGATGTCTCCAGCGTGCTGATCATGTGTCCGCTGATCAGCTCGCCGTCGCGCGTTTCGGTGTCGGCCACCGACGTGAAGTGGACGCCCGCGTGAGGCAACGCGTTGCCGAAGGACGCTCCCGTCACGTCCGCCCCGTGTGTCCGGCCGCGCCCCTCCGCACGGGGCCGACCGGTGCCGTCCCGATCGGACGGTGGCGGCGGCGCCGTCTCTTCCGGCGCGACCGGCGGCGGAGCGTCCGACGTCACCTTCACCGCGGCCCGCGCCCCCATCTTGTATTCCAGGAACACCGGTTCAAACGCCTGGCCTTTCCCCGTCGATCCCACGGTGGGCAGCTCAAACACCACGGATATCGTGCCGTCGGTGGCAGGAGCGTACAGCTCGCCGGCCGCCCAGATCGTCTGGGTGTGCTCCTGCCGTGCGACCAGAAATCGCTGGGTCTTTTTGGTGTCCAGCACCGCGATCGGGTGGTACTGTTCCATCGCCCCGAACCGACCCCGCCCGACCAGACGAATCTGATACGGCGCAAAACGGTGTCTGCCGTCCTCGTCCTGGGCCTCGCCGCTCGGCCTGAACTTCACCGCCCAGAGCTCTCTTCCGCTTTTGTGGCCGAAATCCGGGTCCGGCTCCGCCTGCTCACGGACCGGCCGCCCGGAGGGATCCGTGCCCGACGCGATCCGATACACGTAATGCTCCCGGACCATCGAGACGAAGTCGATCGCAGTCCGGGGAGCCAGGCAGCGCACGTCGCGCGGGACCGTCTGGTTCCAGCCCACCTCCCTGACGTAGTCCGGGTGATCCACCCGCCACTCCCGGGCGCCGCTGAAGACCCCGTTCGAGAGCATCGAGGCCACGCCCACGGCAAAGCGGTCCGGCCCCAAAAGCAGACCGTCCGGCTCCGCCTTCGGGTCGAACTTCTCGTCCTTGGGGTTGATCTGCCGGAAGCCGAGGAACGGCTCCCCGAACGGCAGCATCTGCACGGCCAGCCCCACCACGCCCATGATGCACAACCCGGTAATCACCCCGAATGCCACGCCGCCCGCGCGGTCCACGATGCTGGGCAGCAGGCAACTGCGCCGCAACAGGCCGTCCAGGGCCACGCGCAGCACGATCAGCGGCACCGCAAAGCAGATGGCGAGCGACAGCGGAAGGGCGAAGTCCGGCTTCCACTGGATCAGAAACTCCAGGGCCACGTATTCGTGCAGCGCGAAGGCAAACGCCAGGCTCAGCACGGTAATGACGCACATGATCATCGCGCTGAACAGGCCGTGAATGGACTGATAGAACGCAATGGCCCCGATCAACGCGATGAGGAACAGCGAAACCGCCATACGCTCGCTCCCGATGCTACTTGCCCGGCTCGTCCCGCAAGCCGCGCAGAATCTCGTCCATGCTCGTGATCCCCTCGATCACTTTCAGCAGCCCCTCTTCCATCATGTAGTGCATCCGGGCCTTGCGCGACTGCGCCTTGATCATCTTCAACGGAGCGTTGTCCGCGATCATCGCCCGAATGTTCTCGTCGATCTTCAGGACCTCGAACACTCCCGTCCGGCCCACGTACCCGCTGCCCTGACACGTCTGGCAGACGATCTCCCGGCCCTTCTTGTCGAACACCGGTTCCGTGGGCGGTGAGTAGAACGTCTCGATCTTGTCCACGGGCAGGTTCAGCTTCTGCAGCTTCGCCGGGTCCGGCCGATACCCCACGCGGCACGCCGGACACAGCTTCCGCACCAGCCGCTGGCTTACGGAACCCACGATGACCTGGGCCACCAGCTTGTTGTCCTCCACCATGGCCATGAACCGGGCCAGAGCTTCGATGGCGCTGCGGGCCTCCATGCCCACGTACAGCTTCTTCTCGTCCCCCGCGTTCGCCAGGATCTGCGCGCTGTCGCGGTCCGTGCATTCACCCACCATCACGATGTCCGGCTCGCGGCGGAGGACCGTCTGCAGCATCCGGGCGTAACTCACACCCTCGTCGCCCTCCCCCTTGTACGTGTGCTGCGTGATGTTGTCGATGTCCAGCAGCGGCCGTCGCTCCAGCGTGTAGATGTTCTGCATGAAGGCGTCGTGCTCCCGCACCACCGCGTACTGCGTTGTCGTAATGCCGGACTCCGCGGGCCCGCTGAACAGCACGATCCCGCTCGGCGCCTGGATCAGCTCCTTCACGATCTCCTGCCGCGGAGGCGCCAGCCCCAGGTCCCCCAGCCGACGCAGTTCCGCGCTGGTCTGCACCCGAAGCCGCAGCCGCTCGCCCTGCGTCGAACCCGACGTCTGAACCTCGACGAACCCCAGGTCCACGTCACCCAGCAGACCCGCCTTCACCCGGCCCTTCTGCGGCCGACGCCGCTCCTCCGGATTCAGCCCGGCCAGACGCTTGAGATACCGCAGCAGCCGCTCCCCGTGGTCAGGCGAACCCGTTTGTTGGCCCTGTTCGGCCACCACCCCGTCGATCTTGTAAAACACCCGCGTCCGCTCCGGCGTGACCAGCACGTCCGCAATGCTCGAGCGGCGCCACAACACGTCAAATACGAAATCCTGCACCGCATCGAACGATTGACGTTCCTGCGGGTCCTCCGGCGGATGAACCGCCTTGCCCTCGAAATCCGCCAGTCGGATCCGCAGCCCCTTGTCCGACTTGGCGGCCGCTTTGTCCCCCTTCGCCCGCGACAAAACCCCCCGCAGGTGATTCCAGGTCAGGACGCGCGCATCCGGCACGACCCGGCCGTTTCGGTGGAAGACGTACGCCAGGGCCGACGCACCCGCCAACACGACCCAGAATGACAACCCGATGAAAAAGCTCGCCCCGACCCACGGTGGCAGCAGACAGACCAGCAACCCGGCGATCCCGCCCGCCAGCACAAGCAGGTTCCACTGCTCACGCTTGGTCTTCACCACGTCCGTGTCACGGTCCACCCACTGGCACAGGCAGCACCACAGCACGAACAGCACGAGCACGGCGGCGATCTTGGCGTAGTTGAAGTAACCGGGGTGGATCGATGTAAAATCGGCCAGCAAAGCCACGCTGTTTTGCATTGTTCCCTACTCGGCTCGCACGATTCCAGAAACGATTCCGCGGGCCGACCGCTCCGGACCCGTCCGGGCACACCCGCTCCCGCCGGTCGGGCCGACCCGGTGCGGCACAGCCTATCCGCTCTCACCCGATGATGCCACCACCCGAAACGCTAATCCCTTTGAGCCGCATCCGCAACTCATCCGGGTTCGGGGCGACCGAGTAGGCGGTCTTGGACGAGATGTACTCCTCCACGACCAGCTTGCGCAGGTACTCGCCGAAGTCGATCATCCCCTCGTTGTACGAATTCCGGATCACCCCCAGAATGTCGTTGTCACGCTTCTCCGAAATCAGCTTCCGCACCGTGCTGTTGGCGATCATGATCTCCACGGCCGGCAACCGCGGCACGTCCGCCCGCAAGCCCGGCAGCAGTTTCAGACAGATGATCGCCTGTAGGTTGAACACCAGCGAACTGCGCACCAGGTCCCGGGCGTCCTCCGGAAACAACTCCAGTACACGCGTGATCGTGCTCGACGTGCCCGACGCATGCACCGTCCCGAAAACCAGGTGACCCGACTCCGCGGCCTGAAGTGCGGCTGCAAAAGTTTCCTCGTCGCGCATTTCCCCGATCAGGACCACGTCGGGGTCCTCACGCATCAGGTATTTCAAAGCGTCGTGGAAGTTCTCCACGTCCAGTCCGATCTCCCGCTGGTTGATGAACGCCTTCTTGTCCGTGTACATGAACTCGATCGGGTCTTCCACCGTCACGATGTGGCACGCGCGAGTTTGGTTGATCTGCTCGATCATTGCGGCGATCGTCGTGCTCTTCCCGCTGCCCGTGATGCCCGAAACCAGCACCAGACCCTGGCGGAGGTCCGCAATGCTGGCGAGAGACTTCGGCAGATGCAGCGCGTCGTAGTCCAGAATCTCAGACGGAATCCGACGGGCGGCCAGCGATGTCTTACCGCGCTGTCGGAACACATTGATGCGGAACCGCGCCGAATCACCAAACTGGTACGCGAAGTCCGTCGACCCCTTCCGCTTGTAGAACTCAATCTGCTCCGGCGTCATGATCTCGTAGATCATGGTCTCGATCTCGTCGTTGGACAGCGGCCCCCCCTTGATCGACTTGATGTGCCCGCCCACCCGCAGCCGGGCCCGCGACTCCGCCTTCAGGTGAAGGTCCGAGGCCCTCATCTTGTTGACCGTCTTGAAGAACTTGTCGATCCGCTTGGAACCGTTGCGAGCCCCGGGACCCTCGTCGGGCTCCACCGCCGATATCTCCACCGGCTCGTCCGGAATCTGCGGGGCACCGTCTGCGCTGGGTTGCTCGGCGGCCGTTTCGTTCAATGCTGGCTCGTCCACGTGGTTCACTCTCTGTTCTGCGGCGTGCGGGAGATCGACCCCCCGGATCGATGCGTTACCGTCCGCGTTTCGTGGGCTTGGATCAAACAGGCCAATCCGGGGTTCGGTCGGCCCGGTCCCCTCCCGGTGCCCCACCGGAAACCACGGCAGGGCTGGGTGCCGGGAACCCTGATATTGTAACACCGAAAAGCAGGGCTTCAAGGCGCGAAACCACGCCCTTGCATCACTCCCCCGATTGGATCATCCTGTTAACCAGCGCCCGCACACGATAGGTGCCCCGTGAGCCTTCGCATGCGCAAACCGATCGTTGGAGTCATGGGCGGCAGCCGAGTGCCCCCAGACGTGGAGGAACGGGCCGAGCGCCTGGGCCAGGCCATTGCGGCCCGTGGCTGGCTTCTCCTGAACGGCGGACGCAACTGCGGCGTCATGGCGGCCTCCGCCCGCGGGGCCCGGAACGCCGGCGGAATGACCATCGGCATCCTGCCCGATCAAAATACGAACAACGCCACGCCCGACCTTGACATCGCCATCGTGACCGGAATCGGCGATGCCCGAAACCTCGTCAACGTCCTGTCGAGCACGGTCGTCGTGGCCATGCTCGGTGGGACGGGAACAGCATCGGAAGTGGCACTCGCCCTCAAACACGGCAAACGCGTCATCTTGTTCGGCTTCCCGGAGTCTCCCGTGTTCGCGCCGTATCGAGAGACCGGTCAACTCAGCGCCGCCACCGACGTGGACGAGGTCATCGCCCAGGCGACGGCGGCGATTGAAGCGATCCGGATCGAGGAGGCCTGATGCGCCCGCCCCGATTCGGCCAGAGGAATCCAGATGCCTGACTACTACCTCGGTATCGACAGCGGGACCCAATCCACCAAGGCCCTCGTCGTCGCGGCCGACACCGGCGCGGTCGCCGGACGTAGTGCCATCCCCTACGACCTCATCCCAGGCCTCCCCTCCGGGCACTGTGAACAACATCCGCAAACCTGGGTGGAAGCAATGGTTGGCACCGTTCGCGCTGCGATCCGGAACGCCGGGATTGACCCCGCTGCCGTCCGTGGCATCGGGGTCTCCGGGCAGCAGCATGGGTTCGTCCCGCTGGACCGGGAGGGCCGCCCCATCCGACCCGCCAAACTCTGGTGTGACACCTCCACGGCCGCCCAATGCGATCTTATCATGGAGGCCGTAGGCGGACCCCAGGAGTGTTTCCGACTCCTGGGCAATCTGGTGCTCCCCGGCTTCACCGCATCCAAAATCCTCTGGCTCAAACAGAACGAGCCGGACCACTTCCGCCGCCTCCATACGGTTCTACTGCCTCACGATTTTCTGAATTTCTGGCTTACTGGCGAGCAAGTCATGGAATGGGGCGATGCGTCGGGGACCGCCCTCATGGACGTGCGGCAGCGCCGCTGGTCCGCCGAGATCCTTCAGACCATCGATGCAGACCTCGACGGCAAACTGCCTCCGCTTCGCGACTCCGCCCTGCCCTGCGGCCGACTCACGCCGGCCGCCGCGCAGACGCTCGGCCTGCAACCCGGCGTGCTCGTGTCCGCCGGCGGCGGTGACAACATGATGGCAGCCATCGGCACCGGGAACGTCTCCCCCGGCGTGGTGACCGCCAGCCTTGGCACGTCCGGGACCATCTTCGCGTGCAGCGATCGCCCCGTCGTCGATGAAAGGGGCGAAATCGCCGCCTTCTGCGACTCCACAGGCCAATGGCTCCCCCTGCTCTGCACCATGAACGTGACCATCGCCACCGAACTGACCAAGGATCTTTTTGGTGTCGATACAGTAGGGCTGAACAATTTGGCGACAAAAATAAAGCCCGGCTGTGACGGGCTGCTTTTGCTTCCGTATTTCTCGGGCGAGCGGTGCCCGAATGTTCCTGACGGCACCGGCGTCTGGTTCGGTGCCAACCGCACAACGCACACCCCCGCTCACTTCTGCCGAGCCGCGATGGAAGGGGCGGTTCTCGGGATGAACTACGGGCTTCGGCGGATGCGAGAACTCGGGATCAACCCCAAAGAGATTCGCCTGACCGGCGGCGGCTCCAACAGCCCGCTCTGGCGGCAGATCGTCGCGGACGCATTCGCCGCGCCCGTGGTCTGCACGACCGAGCCCGAAGGCGCGGCTCTCGGGGCAGCCGCCCAGGCATGCTGGGCCGTCCGACGCGAGCAGGATGCGGCCGCCCGCATCGAGGACGTAACGGATCGCTGGGTCCGGCTGGATCCGACCACCCGCTGCGAACCCGTCCCCGAGGCCACCGCGGTCTACGCCCGGATGCAGGCCCTGCAGGATGACTTGTCCGGGAGACTCCGCGAAACGTTTCATCTGCGCAGCCGGGGGATTTGAGTGTCCGGGGTCCCCGGGGGGACGGGCGCGGATCTTCTGTGGGACCGGCTTTCCAGCCGGTCTTCCCTGGGCCCCCCGGATGGACCGGCGCGGAAGGCACCCGGCCGGGGGTGCCGATAAACGGCGAAGTGTCCGTTCAGGATTGTCCAGAAG
>Ga0334890_1001226_pt1 | contig 36028 bp, 27 predicted proteins | sample GraSluR1_MG_3_FD_207220 | JGI IMG/M metagenome (GOLD analysis project Ga0334890, IMG submission 207220) | Sludge microbial communities from methane-producing bioreactor in Wageningen University, Netherlands - Granular Sludge_31_08-R1 | ecosystem: Engineered > Bioreactor > Anaerobic >... | reverse complement strand
CCCAGGTGGTCGCTGGTGTCACACCGGGCAAGGGCGGGCAAACCGTCGAAGGCGTGCCCGTCTACGATACGGTTGGCGAAGCGTGGGAGAAAGCCGGGCCGATTGATATCAGTGTGCTGTTTATCCCCGCCCCCCTGGTCAAGAGCGCGGCGCTCGAAGCGATCGCGGCTGGGGTCAGGCTGCTGGTGATCGTCCCCGACCGCGTGCCGCTCTACGACGTGCTGGAGATCGCCGCAGCCGCCTCAGAAGCCGGGGCGCAGTTCGTCGGCCCCAACACACTGGGCGTCCTCAGTCCGAATCGCGGCGTGCTGGGCATGATCGGCGGGCAGGCAGACAGTGCGCGCGAGTGGTTTTTTCCAGGGCCGGTTGGCATCAGCAGCCGCAGCGGTGGGATCACTACCAGCCTGGCCTACTATCTGGCCCGCACGGGCATCGGCGCTTCAACGCTGGTGCACGTCGGCGGCGATCCCATCGTGGGGCTGCCCCATCCCGCTATCCTGCGCCTCTTCGAGCGAGACCCGGACACTCAGGCCGTGGTGATGTTTGGCGAGATCGGCACTTCGCAGGAAGAGCAGGTGGCCGATCTGATCGAGTGTGGCGAGATCACTAAACCGGTCATTGCCTATATCGGAGGCAAGAGCGCGCGGAGTGGCACGCGCTTCAGCCACGCAGGAGCGATCATCGAAGGCGGGCGCGGCACATATGCGGGCAAAGTCGAGCGACTGCGCGCCGCCGGAGCAATCGTAGTAGACGCCTTTGACGACATCCCGCATGTGGTGCGAGACGTGCTGATGGGACGGGGCATCCCGCTGAGAGAGGAATAATCCCGATGAGCGAAGGCGACATGCACTGGAAGACCGCGATCACTGAGATCAAGCCCAACGAAGTGCGCCTGCGCGGATACCGCGTTGACGAGTTGATGGGGCGCGTCACCTTCGCCCAGGCGGTCTATCTCGCCCTGACTGGCAGTCTGCCCAGCGACCGGGTGGCCCCGCTGCTGGATGCCATCCTGGTCTCGTCCATTGATCACGGCGCGACGCCCCCTTCGACGTTGGCGGCGCGCACCGCTGCCAGCACCGGCGCGCCGCTCAGTGCCGCAGTTGCCGCCGGTATTCTGAGCATCAACCGCCATCATGGAGGGGCGATCGAGGACTGTATGCGCCTGATCCTCAGGATCATCGCAGCGGCTGACGGTGATGCCGCCAAACTGGAGCAGGTGGCGGAGACCGTCGTAGCCGAATACCGGGCCAGGAAAGAGCGCCTGCCAGGGCTGGGGCACCGGCTTCACAGCGCCGACCCGCGCACGGCACGATTGTTTGCGCTGGCGGAAAATGCTGGAGTCGCTGCTCAGGGAGTACTGGCCCTGCGGCAGGTCGCTGCTGCGGTCGCCCAGCAAACAGGGCGCGAGCTGCCGGTGAATGTAGACGGAGCCATTGCCGCGATCCTGGTTGACCTGGGCCTTGCGCCGGAACTGGGGAATGCCTTCTTCATCATCGCGCGGCTGCCAGGGCTGGTGGCTCACAGCCTTGAGGAGCAAACCCGCGAGCGACCTGTCCGGCCCATTCATCCGACTGACCATAGTTATGATGGCCCTTCGGCGCGGGCGTTTCCGCCTGCTGAAGCGAAAGACAAGAGTTCGGATCAGAGTAGATGGGAGAATTGAGAAATGAAAAAGATATGGGGGCCCGTAGTCGTTGTCGTGCTCCTGCTCAGCCCTCTGACGGTGTACAGCCAGGGGGGAGGATCGGTTGTCGCAGATAGCTTTGTCTCGGCAACTCTGGGGCGTCCGTATGAGTTCAATGTCTACCTGCCAGCCGGATACCAGGAGTCGGATTCGCGCTATCCAACGGTCTATCTACTGCACGGGCGCGGTGACACCAAAGATGCCTGGTTGAACATCCGCGACACGCTCGACAGGATGATCGCCGAAGGAGCGATTCCGCCGGTGATCGCCGTGTTGCCGGATATGCCCTCCTTGAGCGCCGCCGGATACTACGTTGACTCGCAATATCAAGGCGGCGAAGCCCTGGAGAGCGCCTTCTTCGCAGATTTGATTCCCTATGTAGACTCTACCTACCGTACTCTGGCGGATCCGGGCAGCCGTATTGTGGGCGGTTATTCGATGGGTGGCTATGGCGCGATGCGCTACGCCCTGGCACATCCGGAGGTGTTCATGGGCGCGCTGATTCTCAGCCCTGCCGTGTACACCCCGCTCCCGCCTGCCGATTCGAGCACGCGCGAGTTCGGTGCCTTTGGCAGGGGTGACGTCCTGTTCAATGAGGAAATCTACCAGAGCCTCAACTATCCAACCGTGCTAGAGACGTTCGAGCGTGGCAGGCAACCGCTCTACGTCTTCATCGCGGTAGGCGACGACGAATGGAAGCCCCCCAAGCCTGAAGATCAGCTTCACGACCTGGACCTTGAGGCCCATCTGCTATTCAACCGGTTGGCGCGGGTGAGCGATGTTGCAGCAGAGTTCCGCGTCTATAACGGCGGGCACGACTGGGACGTGTGGCAGCGTGGCTTCGAGGAAGGCATGAGCTATCTCGCCAATTACCTGAAGACCCCCGAAGGAGAAGAAGCGGTAGGTGCGGCGCTCGGCGGGGAGTTGCTGGGGACGCCTGAGATGGACTTCGCTGGTGGCGTGGCGTTCGACAGCGAGGGAGCGCTGATCCATGCGTTGGGCGCGGCGGGTCCCATAGGCGATCAACCGCATCATGGGGATTTGGATGTAGTTGTCATCAAGCGCGGCACCGATGGCAGCATTCTGTGGATGCAACAGATTGGCACCGATGCCACCGACCGCCCCTATGGCGTGGCGGTTGACGCGGCCAACAATATCCTGGTGGTCGGCTACACCAGCGGCAACCTCGACGGGGCGCACGCAGCCAATGAGGGCAACGATCCATTCGTGATCAAGTTGGCGCCCGATGGTACTGTGCTGTGGATCACGCAGTTTGGCGATGCCGACGCAGCCGACCGCGGTTATGGGTTGGCTGTGGCACCAGACGGGGCCATCTACGTCACAGGCTACACCAAGGGAGTGCTAGACGGGGCCAACGCAGGCGACAAGGACGTGTATTGCGCGCGCATTAGCCCGCAGGGCGAGATCGAATGGATCCGGCAGTTTGGTGGCGAAGGCGAGGACAAAGGGCAGGCTATTGCCGCTGCTGCCGATGGCGTGATCGTGGCTGGGATGACCAGCAGCGACCTGGCTGGCTCGCAGGGCGACATTGACGGCTTCCTGGCGTTCTTCGATGCCTCAGGGAACGAACTATGGCGGCGACAGTTTGGCACGCTAGGCTGTGATGAGGCCACGGGAGTTGCGGCTGCCGACGGTCAGTTTGTGGTGACCGGTTTTGCTGCTGGTGACTTTGCGGGTACGCTCGTCGGGGACAAAGACCTGATTGTGGCTTTCTTCGACGCCGAGGGCAATCTTGTGAAAGCTGTTCAGCAGGGCACGCCGCTCAACGACAAGGGGGCAGACGTCAAACTGGATGCTGCCGGCAATATCATCGTGGCCGGTTACACGGATGGCAACCTGGCGGGCAGCGTAGGAAGGTTCGATGTTGTGCTGCTCAAATATACGCCTGACGGAGATCAACTGGGCGTATGGCAACTGGGGACGCCAGAAGACGATGGAGCCGACGAATGGGCCGAAGAAAACCTGTTCCTGGCAACGGGTCAGGGGGAAACCCTGGCGATCACTGGTCTGACGCTAGGAGAGGTGGGCGAAACGCCCCCCGCTGGTGGCAGCGATGTCTTTCTAACTCTACTGAGTGCGGAGTGAGACAGGGGGCAGCCGGTGTTGCCTTCTTGCCAGCTATTTCTACCTTGACCGCTAAGGGCGCACGTGGGAAGGGCGCGCCTTGTCCCCCTGCGGCCACATCGCGCGTGCGGAAGTTGCTCACAGTAGTGATGCCTGTGCGCTCGGCGATCACGGTGGCCTCGGTGATCTGCAGGGTGGCGCTCACCTAGCCGGATGGCGCACCTTTGCGCTGGCTGACTTCGCCGACCTGGACGGCAACCTGCTGGTGAGCAACGATCCCTACTGCGGTGTCGAGATGCGCAAGGGGCGGATCATCTTGACAGAGCGAGCGGGGCTGGGGGGCGTGCCCGCGCCGGAGCGATAGGCCGCCCCTACTCACTCCTGGTCTTTGAGGGCTTCGCGCAGCACGCCGCCCGCCGCAGCGATCCGCACGCGGGCGGCTTCTGGACTGACGCCAAGCAGCGCCACGACAATGGCCGTCTTGACCTCGTAGCCGCTTTGCTCCAGCAGCCGGCTAGCTTCCTCGCTGCTCACCCCGCTGATCTCCGCCACGATACGCTGGGCGCGCTGCATCAGCTTCTGATTGGTAGCGCGCATGTCAACCATCAGGTTCTGATAGACCTTGCCCAGCCGGATCATGGTGGCGGTGCTGAGCATGTTCAGGATCAGCTTCTGCGCCGTGCCCGATTTGAGGCGGGTCGAGCCGGTGATGATCTCCGGGCCGACCAGGACAGCGATGGGGATGCCAGCTATGTCCAGCAAGGGCGCTGGCTCGTTGCAGGAGATCGCCACCGTCGCCGCCCCGGCAGCGTTGGCGGCCTCCAGCGCGCCGATGACGTAGGGCGTCCGTCCGCTGGCGGCGATGCCGACCACCACATCCCGTTCGTTCACGTTACGGGCCACCATTTCCGCGTACCCCGCCGCGCGATCGTCCTCGGCACCTTCGACGGCGTGGGTCAGCGCCAGCGGGCCGCCCGCGATGATGCCTTGCACCGTCTCCGGATCGGTGTTGAAGGTCGGCACACATTCGACGGCATCAAGGACGCCCAGTCGCCCGCTGGTGCCAGCCCCAACATAGAGCAAGCGTCCGCCTTGTCGCAGATGCTCCACGATAGTATCTACCGCCTGGGCAATGGCCGGCAGGACGCGCCGCACCGCGCCAGGGACGGACGCATCTTCGTCGTTCATTACCTCGAGTATGGCCAGCGTGCTGAGGCGGTCAATATTGGCTGTTCGCGGACTGCGCTCTTCGGTCAGCATGGGGCGTCCTCCATTCTGAGTGGCGTTCCCGGCCTCAGTCCGCGCACCACGTGCGGCGAATGAGATCGGCGTAGTTGTGACCCGGCGTGATCTGCCCCAGAACCGAGCCGTGTCGCGCCCCGGTCAGCGCCGGATGGGTGCCCGGACGGGCGTGCCAGGTCTCGTGGGCCAGCAGAGCGAAGAGGAGCGCCTCTTTGTTGTCGCTGTCCAGGCCGATGTCCTCACTGAGCAAGACCGGCGTCGGGTGCAGGCGTTCGCGCAGCATCCGCACCAACGTGGGATTGCGCGCGCCGCCGCCCGCCAGGATCGCTTCACCAATCGGCGCGGGCGCAAAGCGGCGATAGGCATCGGCGACGCTGGCGGCGGTCAGGGCGGTGAGCGTCGCCACGATGGACGCATCGTCCAGGCCGCGCGCGCGGCCTTCGCGCACCAGTGCCTCACCCATGACCGCGCCGAAGACCTCGCGTCCCGTCGTCTTGGGCGGCTGGCGCTCGAAGTAGGGGTGGGCCAGCAGTGCGGCCAGCCATTCGTCATCCACCTGGCCGCGCGCGCCCAGCGCCCCATCGCGGTCGTAGAGCTGCGCCCCGCCGCTGAGCAGTGTCACGGCCACGTCAATCAGGGCGTTGCTAGGGCCGGTGTCGAAGGCCAGCGGCGCGGAATCGGCATCGGAGAGCGGAGGCAGGAAGGTCACGTTGCCGATCCCGCCGAGGTTTTGGGCAGCGCGCCAGTGCGCAGGATGGCGCAGCAGCAGCCAGTCGAAGTAGCTCGCCAGCGGCGCGCCCTGTCCCCCTGCGGCCACATCGCGCGTGCGGAAGTTGTTCACAGTAGTGATGCCTGTGCGCTCGGCGATCACGGTGGCCTCGGTGATCTGCAGAGTGGCGCTCACCTGGCCGTCCGGCTGGACCATGTGCCAGACGTTCTGGCCGTGCGAGGCGATTAAGTCCACCTCGCTGCTGGCCAGGCCCGCCTCTTCGATGACTCGCTGCACGGCGCGGGCGAACAGCTCTCCCAGGTCGAAATTGAGCTGGCAGAGCACATCCACACCGCTGCGTTCCGGCAGGCAGGCGCTCAGGATACGCTCCTGGAAGCCCTGCGGGAACGGGTAGGTGATCGCGTGGTGGATGCGTGCCTGGATGTGGGGCGGCGCACCTGTGATCTCACACAATGCCGCGTCAATGCCGTCCGCCGAGGTGCCAGAAATCAGGCCAACGATGATCATAGCTCCTCCACTGCCTGCACGAGGACATCATGAACAGCACGCCGGAACGCCTCGATGCCCGGCCTGGCGCGTCCCGGATAGACACGATTGGTCAGGCAGGCCACGATCAGCGCCCGCTCCGGATCCATCCAGAGCGAGGTGCCGGTGAACCCCGTATGACCGTAGGAATTGGGGCCGAACAAGTCGCCGGCGGAGGAGTCCAGGGGCGCTTTGAGCATCCAGCCCAGGCCGCGCCGTATCTCACCGGTCCGTGCCTGCTGGTGGGTGGCAGCGCGCAGCAACGCCGGCGCAATTCCCAGGCGCGGATCGCCCGCCAGCCACGCCTGCCCCAACGCGGCGACATCGCGCGCCGCCCCGAACAGCCCGGCGTGCCCGGCCACTCCGCCCGCGCCACAGGCGTTCTCATCGTGAACCTCGCCCCAGCAGCGCCGCCCGCGCCAGCCGGGATCGTCTTCGGTGGGAGCGATTGTCGCCCGGCTGCACCCGTGCTGGAGCGGGTTGAAGGTCACCGAGCGCAGGGCCAGCGGTTCGAGGGCACGCGCCGCAATCGCGGCGTCCAGCGCGCCCGGCGTTCCGTGCAGGCGGCTGGTCGCCTCGCCCAACAGCATCAGGCCCAGGTCGCTGTAGCGCACAATCCCGTCACCCGGCTGGCCGACAAAAGGTGCGCGGCACAGAGCACCTAACAGGCGCGCCCAACGTGTCTCGCGCCCAAGCGGGTCGGGTTCGTCTGGCGGAGGAGGCGGCGGCCCGGCGGCCTCGTACAGGGCGCGCCAGGGGGTCAGCCCAGAGGTATGGGTGAGCAGGTGGGAGAAGGTCACCCGCGCCGGGTCGGCAACCTGGCCGCGCGCATCGTCTGGAATGGGAAGCATCGCCTTGCTGTGCGGGTCCTGCCCGCCATCCAACGGGCGCGGGCCGGATGCGCCGAATTCGGGCACGATGCTCACCAGCGGATCGCCCAGGCGCACCCATCCCTCGCTGACCAGCGTCAGAAAGGCGGTCGTCGTGAACAGCTTGCTGAGCGACGCCAGGTCGAACAAGGTGTCCGGCTGAGTGGGGTAGGAGGCCGTTTCTGGATCAAGCCAGCCCCATGCGCCATTGAAGCGCACCGTGCCGTTCTGGACGACCGTCAGGGCGATGGCCGGGAATGTCACTCCCAGGTGCGCCTCCACGACTCGTGCAAGCGCGTCGTGGCCGCTGCCGGATAGGGTGTTGATGGCCTGGCTGGGTGCTACGGTGTCGAGCGTGGGCATGTGAGTCTGGTCCCTGGTGACGTAATAGGCCGGGCGGCGGGCTGTGTCTGCGTCCCCACTGTCCGTAACGGTCTCGTGCGCTCATCGCAGGCGTTTCATGCGGGGATCGAGCACGTCGCGCAGGCCGTCACCCAGCAGATTGAAGCCAAGCACGCCCAACATGATCGCCAGGCCGGGATAGATCATCAACCAGGGGGCGATCTCGGAGATTCCCTGGCTCTCGCTCAGCATCACCCCCCACGACGGCTCCGGCGGCTGGATGCCCAGCCCCAAGAAGCTGAGGCCCGCTTCGGTCAGCAGCGACCACGACAGGGCCAGGCTGACCTGGACGATCAGCGGGGCGAGGGTGTTGGGCAGCACGTGAAAGAACACGATGCGTCTGTGGTGCATCCCGATGCACCGCGCTGCTGTGATGTATTCCATCTCCTTGACCGACAAGACCGGGCCGCGCGCCACGCGCGCGAAGATGGGCGTGTAGACGACAGCGATGGCGATGATCGTTTTGTCCAGCCCTCGGCCCAGAATGACCACCACCAGCAGCGCCAGCAGGATGGCCGGGAAGGCAAAGAATACATCCATGATACGCATCATAACGTTGTCGAACGTGCCGCCGATGTAGGCTGACGCGGTGCCGATCAGGGTGCCCAGGGTGCCGGAGATGGCCACGCAGGAGAAGGCCACATAGAGCGAATTGGTGGAGCCTTTGATCAAGCGGCTTAACAAATCGCGCCCGAACATATCGGTGCCCAGGTAATACTGCGAGCTGGGACCCTGCAGCCGGTCCGCGCGATGCTGTTCGGTGGGCGGGTAGGGCGTGATCTGCAGCAGACCCAGCACAGCCACAGTGACGTAAAACACGACAATGACCAGGCCCAGCGCACCGCTCCGGCTGCGCAGCAGGCGTCGCAGCACGGAAGGCTCTTTGACGAGTTCGCCTGCGGAGTCACTTCTTGCTGACATAGGAAATCCGGGGGTCAATGGCAGCATAGAGCAGATCAACCAGCATGTTGATTACCACGAAGTTGAAGGCGATGAACAGGGTTGCGCCCTGGATGAGCGCATAATCGCGCTGGGAGATGGCATTGAGCGTCAGCCGCCCGATGCCCGGCAGGGCGAAAATCTTCTCGACAATCACCGCGCCTCCCAGCAGGTAGCCCAGTTCCACCCCGGCCAGCGTGACGATGGGGATCAGCGCATTGCGCACCGCATGGCCGAAGATGACCGCGCGCGGACGTAGCCCTTTGCCGTGCGCAGTGCGGATGTAGTCCTGGCCCAGCACTTCGAGCATGGCCGATCGCGTGGTGCGCATGACCGACGCCGAAAACGAGAAGCCCAGGGTAAGGGCCGGGAAGATAATCTGCCCCAGGTTCTTGAGCGGGTTCTCGGTGAAATCCGTGTAGTCGCCGGCGTTGGGCAGAATACCGAAGTACACGGAGAGCGTGTAGATCAGCAAGGTGCCGATCAGAAAGTTGGGCGCGGCCAGGCCGGTCAGCGCCACCAGCCGCCCGAACAGGTCTATCATCGAATTGTGCCGCACCGCCGACAGCGTGCCAATGGAGATGCCGATGGTCAGGGCGATGATGAGGGACAGCAAGGCCAGTTCGAGCGTGACTGGGAACCGTTCCAGGATCAGCGTCAGGACGGGCTTGCCATGCCGGACCGAGTAGCCCAGGTCGCCCTGCAATACGCGGCTCATCCACGAGAAATACTGCTCGATCACGGGCTTGTCGAGACCGAAGTACGCTTCAAGCGAGGCGCGCTGTGTTTCGGTCAACATACCGGCTTCCGTGCCGAGCATAGTCGTAATCGCGTCGCCGGGCACGAGCCGGATGGCGATGAAGACAAGCAGTGATATACCGAACAGCGTGGGTATCACCGCCACAAGCCGCTGGGCCAGATAGCGGAGCATCTTCTTCCTTTGACGAGTGCGGCGGGGCATAGACCTGACGGGCCTATGCCCCACGCAGTCTCTTCGGCTACTCGCCGGGCGTTAGCGGTTAAGTTTGACCTGGCTCAAGTAGTAGATCGAGCCGGTAGGAGTGGGTATGAAGTCGGTGACATACGCCTGCTGACCGGTATACGTGTAGCCGGTATACAGCCAGATCCAGGGCGACATCTCGGCCAGGTGCCTCTGGAACTCTGCGAAGATCTCGTAGCGCTTGACCGGGTCTGTCTCGACCTGTCCTTCTTTCATCAGCCTGTCGAGCGTATCGTCAATGTAGCCCGCCACGTTGTTGAATTGCGCTTCGCGCTGCCAGTAGCGGGAGTACATCGGATATGGATCGGGCCGCCCACCATTCAACGCGATGGCGCCCACGAAGTCGGCAGCCAGCCAGCGGTCCACGTAGGTGCCAAACTCCAGCGATTCGATCTCCACGGTGATGTTGATGGCCTTGAGCTGTTCTTGAATGACCTGCGCTTCTGGCAGCGCGCTAGGCGGCTCGGACGGTGAGGCGATCACCGGCAGGGTGAAGCCCTCTTCCAGGCCCGCCTGCTTCATCAGTTCGCGCGCCCGTTCGACATCCTGCTCATAGCAGAACAATTCATCCAGCGGAACGGTCCAGGCCGGCATGGTCAGCGGGCCGGTGACCTGGCCCTCACCCAGGGCGGCCACGTCAACGACTTCCTGGCGGTCAATGGCGCAGGAAATGGCCTGGCGCACCTCGAGCTTGTCCAGTGGCTCGACCGCGGCGCGCAGTTGCAGCACATGGTAGGAGATCTCCGGCGCGCGGTTAATGGTGATGGTCGCGTCGCCGACCGGCAGGGTGGCGATCAGCGGGTCGTTGAACATAACGAAGTCTACTTCACCGGCGCGCAGGGCCGCCATGATCGTCGCTTCGTCGGGGATGATCCGGATTTCAACACCGTCCACAAAGGGGCCGTCCCCCCAGTAGTTCGGGTTGGCTTTCAGGACGGTCTTCTCTTCCGGCTGCCAGCTTTCGAGCATGAACGGGCCAGTGCCGACTACATCAGCGGTCGGATCGCCGTTGGCGATGACTTCCGACGACAGGATCGCCGTATTGATGCTGCTGAGGGCGGCAACCAGCGGTACATCTGGCAGTGTCAGGTTGAGTACCACGGTATAGTCATCAGGTGCCTCCATCGACTCGATGGACAGCAGGTTGGTCCGCGTGGCCGAGCCGGTTGCCTCGTCGAGGATGCGTGCGAGCGAGGCGATCACATCTTCCGCGGTGAAAGCTGACCCGTCGTGGAAGGTCACGCCCTGGCGCAGGTTGAGCGTGAGCTGCAGCCCATCTTCGGAGAATGTCCAGCTTTCGGCCAGCGCCGGGACGAGGTTTAGATTCTCGTCGGCTTGAATGAGTGGTTCATAGACCAGCTCGAGCAGGCGCAGCGACGCGAACGCTGTCTGTGTGTGGGGGTCAAGGCCGGTGGCATCCACAGCACGGGCCATGATCAGGGTATTGTCGCCCTGGGCGGCAGCGGGTGTCATGACGCCAACACCCATGACCATGACAGCTAGGACGAGCACAATTCGAAGAATTCTGGACAGTGACATTGGCGCTTTACCTTTCGAAACTCATGGAGCGGCGACTAGAAGGATGGTCGGGCAGTTATCGGGTCGGCGGTGCACCTCCTCGGCACCCTATTCAGTTACGATCCAGCGAGCCGCTTTCGAAATAGTAATTCCGTCACGCCGGGCAATACATAATCTGGGATGGCGCCGATCTGAGTATAACCCTGGCGCTGGTAGAATCGCTGGGCGTCCACATTGAAGTCGGACACAAGTAACAGCATATCCTTCGTCGAACGGGCAGCAAGCTGCTCGGCATGGGCCAGCAGGCCCGCCCCAATTCCCAGCCCGGCATACGTCTCGTTGACAGCCAGCAGGCGAAGATACGCGCTGCGTCCTAACCCCCCTCTGGGCATCACCCAGGCCAACCCGCACGCCCGGCCAAGCATATCTTCTGCATCACATACCCACAACATATCTGCCTGTCGGAGAGCCTCTTCCAGCGCGGCCTCCGCCTTGCCGGCGGTGAACTCGTAACGTTGTAGCAGCGGTAGTGCGGCTAACCAGCCACTCAGTAGCGGGATGTCGGAACGTTCCATAGGGCGGAAGGTAAGCTTTGACAACTTGTGTCGTATCTCCTGGCGGGGCCGCCTTATGCCTCAGAGGCCGTTTGAGAGGTATCTTTACCCCCATCCCCGGCCCTTCCCCCGCAAGCGAGGGAAGGGAGAAAGGACTGCTCTTGAAGTCCCTCCCCGCCTGCGGGGAGGGATATAGGGTGGGGTTGCAGGTCTTCTCAGAGACCATATGGAAACCTCACCCCCCAGCCCCCTCTCCGTAAACGGAGAGGGGGAGTCGCTGTGCGGTTAAATCCCCTCTCCGCGTGTGGAGAGGGGTGAGGCAAATCGTAACGCAGGTCTTTCCATATGGTCTCTCAGACTCATGCTGACCGCACTGGCCGGGTGCCCGTTGGTCGTTCTCGCGCCTGGTGTACCATCGCAGTATCCAGCGCATCCACTATCGTGCTGCCGAGGCGCGGCGGCGAATCAGGCCCGGCCCGACCCCTCATCCTCTTCAATTCCCTGCTCGCGCTCGCGGCGCGCGAACCAGCGCGTCAGAATCACGACTCCAAGAATCAAGACGCCCCCGATCAAGGCGCTGCAGACGCTGAGCACGAACTCGGCGCTGTCACGCGGCTGCACCAGCGCCATGACCAGCCCACAGACGCCAACGAACATGCCGATGCGCAGGAAGCCCCGCAACACCTCAGGGTCCAACCGCCGGCTCCTTGACTGCGACGTGCTCGCGCAGGCCCAGCCCTTGCACCAGCGGAAAGCACGCGACGTCCTGAACAAACCCGCTGGCATGTTCCAGTGGCGGGACGGCGGCATCACAGAGTCCTGGCACGAAGAACGGGCAGCGGGGATGAAACGCGCAACCGGGCGGGACCTGAGTCAGGCTAGGGATGTCCTCGCTGCGCAGGATCATGCGCTCTTTGTTGCGCGTCACCTCCGGGTCCGCCTCCGGGATGGCCGAGATCAGCGCGCGCGTGTAAGGGTGCCCCGGATTTGCGATCACCTCCGGCGTGGGGCCGATCTCGACGAGCCGTCCCAGGTACATGACCGCGATGCGCCCTTCCCAGGCGAAATACTTGGCCAGCGCCAGGTCGTGTGTGATGAACACAATCGCCACGCCCAAGCGGTCGCGCAGGCTATGGAGCATCTTCAGCAAGCTGACGCGGATGCTGACGTCAACCATGCTCACCGCCTCGTCGGCGACAATCAGCTTCGGCTCGACCGTCAGCGCGCGCGCGATGCTCACCCGCTGGCGCTGCCCGCCGCTAAGCTGGTGCGGATACTTGTTCACAATGTCGCCGGGTGGCGTCAAGTCCACCAGGGTCAGAAGCTCCCAGATGCGCCGCCGCAAACCGCCGCGTCCTTTCGTCATCCGGTGGCGCTTCAGCGGGTACGACAGAATCTGGCCGACGGTATGCGCCGGATTGAGCGAGGCAAAGGGGTCTTGATGGATGATCTGTAGGGCGCGGCGGTACTCGGCCCGCTCTTTCCCGCGTAACACGCTGTGCGGGTGGCCCCGGAAGAGCACTTCGCCGGCGGATGGCTCCAGCAGATTGACCATGATCCGGCCAGTGGTCGTCTTGCCGCAGCCACTCTCGCCCACCAGACAGACGATCTCGTTCTCGCCGACGGCCAGATTGATGTCCTGCAAGACCGGGATGCGGAGTCGCCCCTGGCGGAAGCTGCGGTACACCCCTTTTAGCTCGATGAGGGGTTGGCCGGATGGGTTATCTGGCATGAGTCTCAGTCCTGACAATCACGGTTCCCGCGAGCTTAAATGACCGGCTCCTCAGCGGGTTCTCCGCTGTGAGCCAGCACCTGCGCAGATTCAAAGCAGGCCACGCGGTGCCCTGGCACCTCTTCGACCAGAGGCGGCGGCTCGCGCCGGCAGCGTTCTGTGGCCAAAGGGCAGCGCGGATGGAACTTGCAGCCGGGCGGTGGCTCGATCAGGTCGGGCGGGCTGCCAGGGATGCTGCTCAACTCCTGCGCGCCCGCGCTCAGCTTTGGAACAGCCTGCAACAGACCAAGCGTGTAGGCGTGGCGAGGGCGGTAAAATAGCTCGTTGACCGGGCCAATCTCAACGATTTCGCCGGCGTACATGGTGGCGACGGTGTCGGCCATCTCAGCAGCAATCGAGAGATCGTGACTGATGAAGATGCTGCTGAAGCCCATCGCCTCGCGCAGGTCTTTCAACACTTCCAGGATCGTGCGCTGGGTCAGAATATCAACGGCGGTCGTCGGCTCGTCCAGGATGACGACCTGCGGATTGAGCAGGACGCCCAGCGCCAGCAGGACGCGCTGGCGCATCCCCCCGCTCAGCTCGTGCGGATAGGCGTTGAAGACGCGCTCTGGGTCCAGCCGCACCTTGCGGAACAGATCGAGCATCCGGTTGCGAACCCCGGCGCGGTCACGGCGGCCATGAGCCTGGGCGGTATCGTACACCATGTCGCGCACGCGGATGACGGGGTTCAACGAGTTCAGGGCGGCCTGGAAGATCATGGCGCATTCCGCCCAGCGAAACTGGCGCATTTCCCGCTCGCTGAGGCCCAGCACATCCATCACCTGACCCTCGCGCGTTGTGTACAGTATCTTGCCCCTATCCACCCGACCTGTTTGGGGCAGCAGACGGATGATCCCCAGGTTGAGCGTTGACTTGCCGCAGCCGCTTTCGCCGATCAGCGCCAGCGTTTCCCTTTGATGGAGGTCAAACGAAACCTGGCTGACAGCCTGAACTCTGCCCCGGTGCGCCAGGTAGCTGATCGAGACATCTTGAAGACTGAGGACGATGGGTTGCTCTGGGACAGACATAAGCGCGTTCCCTACAGGCCAGCCCGCAGCCGGGGATTGAAGACTTCTTCCAGCGAGCGCGTGAAGAGCACCAGGGACAGTTGGAACAGCGCCACCGCGATCACTGGCGAGAGCAACATGCTGGCTGCATCCCTGGAGAACAGAGCGCCCTGAGAGCGGCCCATGAAGATCATCACGCCCCAGTCCGGCTCTGTGAACGGCACCATGCCGAGAAAAACCAGCCCGACGATGGCGTACATCGCCCCCTGGATCGAGAAGATCGTGTTGATGGAGATGTAGCTGATCATCTGCGGCAAGACCTCGCGTAGCATGATGTGCGGCAGCCCCAGGTCCAGGACGACGGCAGCTTCGACGTAATCACGCTCGCGCAGGCTGAGCACCTGAGCGCGCACCGCTCGCATCAGGCTCGGCCAGTCCAGCACGGCCAGCAACAGCGCCAGATAGAATCGTTCCTGAAAGCTGATCAATCCGGCCAGCACCACCAGCAGAGGGAACTGTGGGATCGTCAGGATGAAGTTGGCCAGCATGGTGAGCGCCCGATCCAGCAAACCGCCCAACAAAGCTGACAGTGCGCCCAGGATGACGGCGATGATCGTCGTCAGAACGCCCGCCTGGACAGCGGTGAGAATCAGTGAGCGCCCGCCGTGCACAATGTGCGAGAGGATATCGCGGCCCTGCCAGTCCAGGCCCAGCGGAAACTCCGCCGAGGGTCCCTGAAACAGGCTTATTGCACCTTCGCGGCGGCGGTCATAATAATGCGGCTTGCCGTCGTATGGGATCAACATCGGCCCAAAGACGGTGAGCACGAAGAAGAAGACCAGTCCCAGAAAGCCCAGGAACCCGGCCTTGTTGCGGACCAGCGCGCGAGATGCTCCTCGAGTGGTGCGCCCCAGGCTGGCCAGGCGGCGCGTAACCATCGCGCCGAAAGTCTCTTCAAAGTCCACGTCTTCGAGGCGCGCGCGCGACAGGAACGGGTCGTCTTTGTCCGTGTAGGTGTAGGAAATGACCACCGCAACGGCCAGCACGATCATTGGCAGGCCGCCCAGCACGTTACACGCAAACCCGCTGAACAGACACGCCACAAAGCCGAGAATACCCGGTCGCAGCGTCCGCTTGCGGATGGCGACGGCCAGCGGCACGAGGCCACACAGGGCACCGATGATCAGGCCGGTGAGGCTGGCGACGCTCTGCAAGTCCATCGTCAGCGTTCCTTTCCCATGCGCACGCGCGGATCAAGCACGCCATACAGCACGTCGGCCAGCGTATTCGCCACCACCACCGAGGCCGCAATCACGAGAAAAACGCCCTGCATGGACGTGTAGTCGCGGGCGACAATAGCCGTAGTCAGGAACTTACCCAGGCCCCGGTAGCGGTAGATATCCTCGATGATCACGCTGCCGCCAACGACAAAGCCGATGCTGATCGCCAGCCGGGTTACCAGCGGCAACATGGCGTTGCGACCGACATAGGCCGTCAGGACACGCCGCTGTGGCAGGCCGCGCGCATGGGCGACGGTGACATACTCCTCGCCCAGCGTGGAGATGGTGCTGCTCTTCATAGTCAGAATCCAACCGCCCACCGTGGCCGAAACGTAGGTGACGACGGGCAGAAGCGCATGGCTGAGCACGCTTCCTAAGTACTCCGTCGTGAAGCCAGGCTTGATCGTCGGGTCAACCCGGCCAAGAGCGCTGGCGACGTTGAACACGTTAAGCTGCACGCCCAGAATCAGGATGATCAACAGGGCAATGATGTAGTTGGGGATGCCAAACAGGATCGAGGAGAACGCAGTGACCAGATTATCGAACAAGCCGCCTCGCCAGTAGGCCATCGCCATTCCCACAAAGATACCGATGGTGAAACTGATCAGCAGGCCTAGGCCCACGCTGAAAAGCGTCCAGGGAAGGTATTCCAGAATCTGGTCGAGCACCTGGGTGCCCGTCGAGGTAATGGATTTGCCGAGATCTAGCCGGATCAGCTTGCCGAGGTATGCGACGTACTGCTCGAGGATCGGCTGATCGGGGTCAAACTCGAACAAGGCCGCGGCCCTGCTGCGCGCCTCATCGTATGACAATTGCTGTTCGCGGACGAGCCGCTCCGTCTCAATCTCGACCGGGTTGGAGGGCATCTGGCGGATCAGGATGAAGGTGAACGTCATCACCGCCCAGATGGTGACGATTCCCTGGAGGACCGTCTGACCAGTATAGCCGGTGAGCACGCGGGCCGCGACGCGCCGCCAGGTGACAAGCCGCGACGGGGCAGCCTGGGCGACTGGAGATGCTGACGTAGCTTCCATAAGATCTATAGTCCAGTAGGAACGGGCTTGCCGCCGCAAAACAACGAGGCGTTGAGACGGGACAGCGAGCCAGATGACAGGTAATCCGTGCGCCGGTTGGCCGGTCTTGCAGATGGCACGGCGCGCGCAGAACCCGCGCAGTGGGAACCGGGTGGGGATTACCCCACCCGGCCCTCAACGTCATCGTGAGTCTGGCCCTGCTATGCGTCCGGGCCTGGGCTGAGAACGCCCTTCATCGTCAGGTACGTGATGTAGTTGTCTGCCGCGCCAGGGCCATTGAGCCAGATCGGGTCGTCGTCCGGCGGCGCGCCAACGGCCAGCTTCTCGTTGAGCGGGTTGTTGCTCAGCGCCATGCTCAAGGGGATCGTGGGTAGCAGGTCATTCCAGATCTTGACCGCCTTGGCGATGGCAGGTCGCTGCGCTTCCGGATCGAGGCCAGCGCCGGCTTCGGCGATCAACGCGCTGAAGTCAATCTGCTCACCGTTCCACTCAAACTCCATCGGGAAGTTCAGGCCGGTCTGACCTTCCGGTAGCCCAGTGTAGTTCCAGTCGCGCACGGTGCCGTACAACTGGGCGCTGGGGAACGGTGAAGACGTGCCCCAACTACGAACCGCCAGGGTGAAGTTGCCGTCCCTGATGTCCTGGTCAACCTGCTGCCACTGCACCGCGCGGCCCGTGATATCGAAGCCGAAGTCGTTCAACTGCGCGATAGCGTGCTGCGCGGCGGCGCCATAGTCAGCCCACTCCGCGTGGAAGATGTACTCGGCGGCCACCGGATTGCCCTGGTCGTCAAGCCACTTGCCGTTGCTGTCGCGCGTGAAGCCGATGCTCAGCAGCAGTTCTTCGGCGGCCTCAGGGTTGAGATCGTAGGTGTTAAGCTGGGCCTTGTCCTCATCGGACAGCCACAGATCAACCAAACTGTCGGCCATCCCGGCCATGTAGTGCACGGGTTGGGCGCTCAGACCCTTGGTGAGGAAGGCGCTCTCTTCGCGGTCAATGACCATCGCCATAGCCTTGCGCACTTCCGGTCGGCTGAAGGGGTACTTGGTGTGGTTGATATACACGGACGCACCATAGAGGTAAGGCGCGCGCAGGATGCGCAGCCCGGCGTCCTGCATGGCCTGGTCAGTCGCGGGCGGGAAGCCGTGCGTCGCGTAGGTCACCTGGCCGTCCAGCACCAACGGGGTGACGGCTTCAGTCTCACCGTACCAAACCCTGACTTCCCCGAACTTGACTGTATCGGAGAAGATGCTGTTTGGCTGCCAGTGCAGCGTCATGAAGCTGTCGCCCACGTCGTCCAGGGAATAGATAAACGGACCGCTGGCGATTATCTCCTCAGGACGGAACTCCCCGATTTCGGTCTGAAGAGCCTTCCACGCTTCGCTGTCTATTTCCTCGCCGCTCTCGTACAGGGCCACGGCCTTTTGAGCGAGATCACCATAGGTTTCCATGCTGCGGACGGTATCCCGCAGGATGAGGTGCCGGGCATAAAGCGAAGGATTGGACAGCGTGAAGCGGATGGTGTAGTCGTCAACCTTCTCAACCTCGCCGATGTAGTTGAAGTCGGCCCACTTCATGATGCGTCCGATCGCGAAGGTGCCAACCACATCGTCGGCGGTGATGGGGCTGCCGTTGCTCCACAGGGCGTCCTGGCGCAGGCGCACCACGAGCGCCTGGTCGCCCTCGAACTCCCAGCTTTCGGCCAGCCAGGGTTCATAGTCGGCTTCAGAGGCCAGATAGTAGGCCATCGGCAGCTCGACCCAGCGGTAGTACAGGCCGAGACCGGCGCCGACGGCCGGCCCGCCGGCGGCAAAGCTGTTGAGGTGCGCGTCCGGCGGAATTGGGTACGGCCAGGCGGCATAGAAGGTCCCTGTTGGGGCCTCCTGCCCCAGCACTGGTGCGACGCCGGTGAGCACCAGCGCCAACACGATCAGAACAACAGTAACACGTCGCATTTTCTTCCTCCACTGAGCTATCTAAATGAATCTTTCGATTCAGGCGCGGTGTAGATGCGCCCTCATTCACACTATGCTTCATTAAGCGCGCAGTGTCAACTAGATGCAACCGGTCGGATCTGCGAACAAGTTGCAGACAGTTGACGGAACGCCACTACCCCCGGCCCCTTCCCCCAGCCAAGCCAGGGGAAGGGGAGAGCGGTCTGCCGGATGTCCCCCCTCTAGCTCGGCTGGAGGGGGCGGACAGGCATTGAGCGAACGTGAAACCAGGCGAACGTCTCACGTCTAGCCTCACCCCCCAGCCCCCTCTCCACGTGGTGGAGAGGGGGAGTCAGGCTGCCAGCAAGTCCTCTCTCCACTACGTGGGGAGGGGATTTAGGGGTGGGGCTAATACTACACACCACCTCACTTTGCCCATCCCAACGTTTCTCACCTAGCTGTCCCCCCTCTAGCTCGGCTGGAGGGGGGATTAAAGGGGGAGGCGTTCAGCAAGCATTCTCGACCAACCCCTGGCAACAGACGTTCGTAGGTCCCAACCAACCGTCATACCGCGCGTCGGAGCGGGACAGGCAGCCGGCCCGCCGGCGTGAAGCGGCCCAACAGAGCATCCACCGCTGCCTGTAGGGAGGGTGCGCTGTCTCCACAGGTGCACAGAATCGCGTCAGCGCCAGCCAGCACCTCGACATCATAGGGATTGCGCAGGCAGAGCAAAGCGCCTCTGGAGGCGATGCTCAGCATCTCCTGCGCGATCTCGCGCTGCCGGGGGAGCAAATGCGCGCTGCGTGTCGCCACAATCGTCACCTCGGCGGCGCGGGCCATGCGGCGAGCTTCCTCCAGGGCGGCGGGCTGGGGATCAGCCGGGTTGAGGGCGATGTGCACAATGCCCGGAGCCTGCGCATGGAGCAGCGCACCCAGCCCGGTCAGGCCGCTCTGATCCAGCACACCCGTTTCCAGGTGCGACGCGAACTCGATCACGGCGACGCGCTGCCTTTGCGGGTGCAGCGGAAACACATCGAGGTTGGCGGTGAGCAGCACTGTGCCGGCCTCAGCCGCCGCCTGGCAGACGCGCAGGTGATCCGCGCGGCGGATGGCGCTCAGATCGCCCGGCTCGACAGCCGGGAAGTGTCGCGTGAAGGCGTCCAGGCGCGCGTTCGCGGCGTCAATCTGCGCCAGCGGCAGCCGCCCGCTCTCTGCTGCCTGCAGCAGGGCGTCATAAGCCGCCTCCTGGTTCTGGCGCGTGTGCGAGAAGAACATCGCGTCAACACCAGCCAGCGCCGCCAGCACCGCCGACTCGCCTGCCCCGTAGTTCTGAGTGATAGCCTGCATTTCCATGCAGTCGGTGACGATCAGGCCCTCGAACCCGATCTCCTCGCGCAGCAGGCCAGTGATGATCGCCGGCGACAGAGTGGAAGGATAGACGGGATCGAGCGCCTCAAACTTGACGTGGCTGATCATGACGCTGGCAATATCGGCGTCTACCGTCGCCCGGAAGGGAACCAGATCGTGTTCCCACAGAAAATCAAGCGCGCCGCTGACCACCGGCAGGCTGACGTGCGAGTCGGTCGGCGTGTTCCCATGCCCAGGGAAGTGCTTGGCGCAGGCAGCTACCCCCGCCGACTGGAAGCCGCGCACCTGGGCGACGGCCAGCCGGCTGACGCGGGCGGCCTCCGCGCCCAGTGTGCGCGTGCTGATGACCGGGTTGCTGCTGTCGTGGCCGATGTCCACGACCGGAGCCAGGTTGAAGTTGATGCCCAGGGCGTGCAGTTCAGCCCCCAGAGCCGCCGCCACCTGCTCAGCCAGCATCTCGGAATCTGCCGCGCCCAAAGCCATCGCGCCGGGGCTTTCGGTGAATCCTTCCCGCAGCCGGGCGACGATTCCGCCCTCCTGGTCAATGGCGATCAGCGGCGGGTGCCTGGCCGCCGACTGCACGGAGCGGACCAGTCTGGCCACCTGCGCGGGGGACTCGACGTTGCGCGCGAAGAAGATCACGCCCCCGATGCGCCCTTCGGCCAGCCACTCAAGGATATAGTCAGGCGGATGCAGGCCCTCAAAGCCGACCAGCAGCATTCGCCCCACTTTCTCGCGCAGTGAAGACATCAGGCATCACCTTTTCTTGTGCGTGGCAGCCACGTGGATCGCGCCGGACTCAGACCAGAACAGCGCACACCTGGGTCGCCGGAGACCGCTCGTAAGGTCAGAGGGGAACAGACAGCAGGCAAGGGAAAAGCGTCAGCGACACGTCGCGAGCATTCGACCGGGGCGTGATGCAGCCTGGGCTGGCGAACCTGCCATCTGGCAACTGCACCTAAGTGTCTTTCAAAAAGGCTGTGCATTTCAGGCCACACAAAACACCGACAGTTCATTTCGAGCCGCACAGCATCCTGACGTGGCGGCAAGAATCATTATCCACTGCACCGTCATTGATAGCACGAGTTCTGCTCAGAGTCAATCGCCGCGATAAACGGGGGTGCGTCTCACGACGGGGGCGAAATGCTTGAACCGCAGAGACACAGAGGGCGCGGAGAGGAACTACCCTCCCGCCAACCTATCATTTCTCTGCGCTCTCTGCGCCTCAGCGGTACTCTTTTGCCCCAGAGATGAGATGCACCCATGAACGGGTGCCATGCGCTGGCGCGATGGGTCTGATCGGTCAATCGGCATACATCAGGGCACGGGCGCGGCAGTCGCAGAAAGCCCGCAGTGCCTCGGCCCACCCATCAACCAGTTCGGCTACGGGCCGGCTGGCATCGAGATGCTCGCGTACCGTGCTGCCACCGCTCAGCAAATCAATCGGATAGTGCCCGCCGGAAGTCCAGGGTTCGCGCCAGGCAAAGTGATCCGGGTAAGCCGAGCGGATACAGGCCAGCAGGTGCAGCGCCGTCGTGATCGGCTGGAACTGTTCCCGATCCTGCACGTAAATATGGACTCCCCGGCACGGCTGATTCCGGTACTTGCTGACAGCCGGCACGAAATAAACCGGCCTGAAGCGCACCCCTGGCAAGGCCAGATCATTCAGACGATGGGCGAGGTCTTCGGCGTCAATCCAGGGAGCGCCAATATACTCAAAGGGCCTGGTGGTTCCCCGCCCTTCAGATAGATCAGTCCCTTCAACCAGGCAAGTGCCGGGATACAGCGTCAGCGAGTCGAGTGTAGGCAGATTCGGCGAAGGGGGCACGAACGGGAGACCCGTATGATTGAACCACATGCCCCGCTTCCAGCCGGACATGGGGACCACCTCTAGCGAACAGCCGATGCCAAAGGATTCGTTGAACAGACGGGCGATTTCGCCGATGGTCATCCCATAGCGAATGGGAATGGGGTAGGGGCCAACAAAGGAACGATAAGCCGGATCAAGTACCGGCCCTTCAACCTTGTGACCGCCAATGGGAGCCGGGCGATCCAATACGATCACCGGCAAGTTCTGCTCAGCAGCCGCTTGCATGACATGGGCCAGCGTAGCCAGGTAGGTGTAAAAGCGCACCCCAGCATCCTGGAGGTCGAAAACCAAAACGTCTACGTCCCGAAGCATTTCCGGGGTCGGCTTCTGAGTGTCGCCGTACAGACTGTAGACAGGCAGGCCGGTAACGAGGTCAGAGTAGGTGCTGACCGGCTCTCCGGCCTGCGCTTCTCCCCGCAGACCGTGCTCCGGGCCGAACAGGGCAACCAGATTGACCCTGGGGTGCTGGTGCAGTCTGGTGACCGTGCTGGTCAGGGCCTGGTCTACGCTGCTGGGGCTGGCTACAAGACCCACGCGCCGCCCGGCGATCAGATCAAGCCGTCTGGCAAGAAGATTCTCAAGCCCCAATTCAACGCTCATGATACCCTGGCCGTTGAGTGGCGAATGGCCGGTTCTGGAGACAAGACGGCCTGCCTGGCCGCTGGCTGTCCGCCGACAGGTCTCACAAGCAGCGAGACTTCATTCGACCGCGTGACTCTTTAGCTCAATACTACAGAGAGTCCACGATTCGGGCCAGGAAGCCGGACAGAAGGAATGCACCTTTCCTTTGACATATGGCTGGGTTCCGCTTCATAATCTGCCAGCCCAGCAGTGTGTCTGCGCTGGCAGTAGCACCCGAATTGACGGGGACACCAAGCGGGGCCATGCCCGGATACTGGTTGTGGCCCGCCTGATCAACCGGGTCTATCCTGGGCGCGAGAAGACCGGCATTCTCGCCTTGCGGTGTGCGCTTCACAATGGATCGTGGAAGCGGTGGAGCACCCCTGATGAGCACGGTGGCGCGTTGTTCCTATGTGATGGGGATTGACGGCGGCGGCAGCACGGTGCGCGCCGTGATCACAACCCCTGAGCTTGCCGTCTGTGGGCAAACTTCCGGGCCGACCGCCAACCCAAACGTGGTGGGGCGTGACGCGGCGGCTGAAACGATCCGCGCTGCCATGCAGGGCGCGTTGGAGGATGCCGGTCTGCTGCCTGAGCAGATTAGCGCGGTGGGTATTGGCGTGGCGGGTGCCGCCGCCAGCCATTCTGAGGCGTGGCTGCGCCAGGTCGTGACCGCCGTGACGCCGCACGCCCGCCTGGCGCTCAGCGCGGACTACGAGATAGCGTTGGCGGGCGCGCTCGGCCAACGCTGTGGCGTGCTGGTTCTGGCGGGAACTGGGAGCCTGGTCTATGGGGTTAGCAGCGCGGGCGAGTCGGCGCTGGTGGGCGGCTGGGGATACCTGCTGGGCGACGAGGGGGGCGGCTACTGGATCGGCATGGAGGGGCTTCGTGCTGTGGCGCGCGCCCTCGACGGTCGCGGGCCAGCCACAACCCTGACCGGCACCCTGGCAGCGGCGCTCGGCGTGCGCGACCGGCACGATCTGATCCGCTGGTTGTACGGCGGGGCCGAGCGCACGCACGATACTGCGGAGCTGGCCCGCCAGGTGTTGGGGCAGGCCGCCGGCGATCCTGTGGCCGCAGCAATTATCCAGAGGGCAACGGACGCACTGGCTCAGGCTGCTGAGGCTGTTATCCACCGCCTGAACATGGAGTCGCCGGAGTTTGCCTTTGCCGGAGGGTTGCTTTCTGAGCCTAATCCGCTGACCGATGCCTTGTGCCGTGCACTTCGGCTGCCGGCTGTGCCTGTTCCGCGCTTTCCGCCGGTAATCGGCGCGGCGCTGCTGGCGCTGCAACTCGTCCAGGCGTCTGGCTGACGGTTGATCGTGTGCGGAGAGAGCTGAGAGACCATGCGGAAACCTCACCCCCCGGCCCCCTCTCCGTTCACGGAGAGGGGGAGTCGCTGTGCGGTTAAGTCCCCTCTCCGCGTGCGGTACTGTCGGCGAACTAAGCACGCGCTGGCTTCGTAGGGATATTGCTCTGCTGCGCCCCCGTAGGGGCGTATTGCAATACGCCCCTACGGAGGCATCTCGCCAATAGTATCGCGTGTGGAGAGGGGATTTAGGGGGAAGGTAAATCGTAGCGCAGGTCTTTCCGTATGGTCTCTGATGCCTACACCTGACGATGACCGCATTCTGTGGTGGTATTGGAAACGCTCACCGGAACAGGGATAGAACCCGCAAGGGGCGAGCAGGAAGACCGAGCCGGAGAAATGCTCCCATGAACAGCAGGGAACGGATGGCCGTGGCGATACAGCACGGCATACCTGACCGCGTGCCGGTGATGTGCCAGTTGTCGCTGGGACACTACTTTCTCAACATGCGGAGCAGGTGGAAGCCCCACGAGATCTTCTTCAGCAGCGAAGCCTTCTCCGATGCGCTGGTGGCGATGTGCAGACGCTACCGCTTCGACGGCATCCTGATCAACATTCCTGGGCGCGACCCGGCCTGGCGGGACGCCATCAGGAGCGTTGAGGAGCGCCAGGACGGTGAGCTTCTCACCTGGCAGGATGGCAGCCATACGCTGATCCCCTGGGACGACAGCCCGCTTTTCGAGGCGGATGACCCGCATGTGGTTCCTCGCCCGGACTACAACACCTTTGACCCGGATCGCGACATGGATCGGCTGGATGACTGGCCCCTTTACACCTGGGGCGTTTACCACATACCCCGCGTGACTGGCAAAGCGCCAGGGCTGCTGCTGGAGCCACCGGACACCTTCTTCCGCACGATTGATCTCGTCCGGGCCGCTGTGGGAGATTCCCTGTCAGTTCACGGCGAGGTATTCTCGCCCTTCACGCACTTCATGGAGCTATTCGGCTACCAGGAGGCACTACTGGGGTTAGTCACCGATCCGGCAAGGGCTGAGGCGATCCTGGCGCGTTTTACCGAGACCACCATTGCCTGGGGGCAGGCGCAGGCCGGACGTGGTGTGGACGCGGTGCTGATCTCATCGGCGTTTGCCGGCGGGGGGTTCATCTCGCCCCGCATGTATGAGCGGTTCGTCCTCCCCTATGAACGCGCAGTGGCCGACGCCCTGCATACGGCGGTCCCCGGCCTCCCAGTCTACACCCACACCTGCGGCCTGCTAAACGACCGGCTCGAATTGCTCGCCGAGACACACGTTGATGGCGTTGACACCCTCGATCCTCCCCCTCTGGGAAATGTGACGCTGGCTGATGCCAAGGCGCGCATTGGAGAGAAGCTGTTCATCAAGGGAAACATCAATTCAGTCGCCATCCTGACCGACACCAGAGAGCAGTTCATCCGGCGTGCAACCGACACACTGCTCGCGGGCAAACCGGGAGGAGGCTACATCCTGAGTACGGCCTGTTCGGTAGCCCCGCGAGTGGAACCGTGGAAGCTGGAGATGCTGTTCGACATTGCCCTGGAACACGGTACCCTATGATGGCTGCTCACCGTGCCCCAGGGAACCCTATCAACGATGCGTCATTCATGATGGCCTATGGCCCTTGAGCGTCACCCCAATCACCCCATTGAGCCTGTCGAGCACCGGTGCTCGGTACAGTGCCGCACTTCGGGCATGTTTCCTGCCCGCAAGTGGCTTCTGAGAGACCACGTGGAAAGACCTGCCCTACGATTTACCTCACCCCTAAATCCCCTCTCCACACGCGATACTGTTGGCGAAATGCCCTCCGTAGGGGCGCATCGCCATACGCCCCTACGGGGGCGCAGCAGAGCAGCGCCCCTACGAAACCAGCGCGTGCTTGGTTCGCCAACAGCATCACAGGCGGAGAGGGGACTTAGCCCCGCGCTTACTCCCTCTCTCCGTTTACGGAGAGGATGCCGGGGGGTGAGGCTTCTGCGTGGCCTCTCAGAAGCTATTTGAGCGCAGGAATCGAGTCCTAAGGTGTAGCTCACCAGGGTGCCGAAACCGGTTTTCGACAGATTCCGCGATCTGGTACTGCACAGCCGAGGATTCCCACAGAGCGCCTGGCGATCCCATGTACACCGACGCATACGTTGACCAGCCTGAGCATGAAAAGGTGCTGTTACATCAGTGAGGCACTCATCGCGCGAACGATCCCTCATCCCGGCTGCGTTTCGCCCAGCAGGTGATAGCTCAGCAGCAGGGCGCGTGGCAGGTGGAACGGCCCCTTCCACACACCCCCCTTCAACGGCGTAAGCACGGTGCCGTCGCGGTGCAGGTACCCGTACCACTCGCCATATTCCGGGTCGGCGAAGTGGCCGAACGCCCAGTCGTGCACCCGCTCGTGCCATTCCCCGCACCAGGCTTCCCCGCTGAGGTGTTCGGCCAGCAGCAGGGCGTAGAGGGCCTCTGTGTGCGGCCACCACAGCTTCTGATCCCATTCAAGCTGAGTCGGCGGCTTGCCCTCGTAGTCCACAAAATAGAGCAGCCCGCCGTAGTCTTTGTCCCAGCCAATCTCTAGCGACCAGCGAATGATGTCCAGCGCGCGCTGGATGATCGTCCGGTCACCCCGATAGCGAGCCTCGTGCATGAGGAACCAGGCCGACTCGATGGCGTGGCCGGGGTTGATCGTGCGGCCCGCCACAGTATCGAGCATCAGCGAGCCGTCTGCGTTGAGCGTCTCGAAGAGCGCGCGCTTGTCCGGCCTGGTGAACAGCGTCAGAATCTGGTCGGCGGCTTGCCCGGCCACCTGATCGTAGAACGGATCGGGGTCTACGCGGCGCAACTCCTGCGCCGTGGCCAGCAGCACCATCGGCACCGCATGAGAGAGCGTGCGCCGTGTGGCCGGGTTGACTTTGGGCGTCACCCGGCCCGGAGTTGTCGCCAGGTCCACGATCTGGCGGAAGAGGTCGCGGGCGCGCTGCAGGGCCTCGTTGTCGCCCGCTGCCTGGGCGTACCCCGCGCAGGCCATGGCGGCAAAGACTTCGCTGAAGAAGTAGCGACGTTTGATGAGCGGGCGTCCGTCGCGCGTCACCTGGAAGAACATGCGCCCATCGCTGTCGAAGCCGTGCGCCATCAGGAAGCGATAGCCCAGCCGCGCCGCGTCGAGCCATTCCGCCCGCCGCTCGACCGTGTTGTACAGCGTGGCGTACATCCACACGCCGCGCCCTTGCAGCCAGATCGCCTTATCGGTGTCGTAGACCGATCCGTCGCGGTCGAGCATGTTGAAGTAGCCGCCGTATTGCTCGTCCAGCGAATTGGCCAGCCAGAAGGGGATGACATCCTCCAGCAGAGTCTCCCGGTAGAATTCGCGCAGTTGTGCGCGGCGCGCCTGATTCATGGCTCTTCCCTTTCTCTGACACGCTCAGCGACGAACTCGACGGGATGCAGCGCGTGCCGACCCGTGCCCTGCGCGATCTGCTCGCGGCACGACACGCCGCTGGCCAGTATCACCGCGTCCTGCGCGGCGCGCACCGCCGGGAATAGGCGCTGCTCACCGATCTTCATCGAAAGCTCGTAGTGCTCGGCTTCGTAGCCGAAGCTGCCCGCCAGCCCACAACAACCGTCGTCCGGCTCGGTGACGGTGCAGTTGGGGATCATCTGCAACAGGCGGTGCGCCGCGCCGGTGCCCCACAGCGCGCGCTGGTAGCAGTGCCCGTGCAGCAGCACCTCGCTCGGCGTGGCGTCGAAGGCCATTTGCAGCGCCACCTCCGAGCCGACGACCTCGGCCAGCCACTCCTCGACGGTGATCACCGCCTCGGCCACGCACTGAGCGTCGGCGCGCATCTCCGCCGGCACCAGATCGCGGTATTCGTCGCGGAAGGCGGCGGCACAACTTGGCTCGATGAGCATGAACCGCTCCCCGCTTCTGGCGACCGGGGCCATGCGCCGCACGTTGCGGATGGCCAGGAAGCGCGCGTCGTCCAGCAGCCCCTTGGAGATCAGCGGGCGACCGCAGCAGTCCAGCTCGCGCGGCCCCCACACCTCGACGGCGAAGCCTGCCGCGCTCGCCACCTTCAGCGCGGCGCGCCCCAGGTGAGGGTAATTGTACTCCGTGTAGGTGTCGGAGATCAGAATCGGGGCCTGGGCCGTGCCGCGCTCGCGCGCCGGGCGCGCGTAGTGCTTGCGATACCACACGCTGAAACGCTCGCGGGCGAAGAGGGGCATCTGGCGCTGCGGGGCCACGCCGATGCGCCCGAACAGCCAGCGCGCCACCGGCGAGCGCAGCGCCAGATTGGACGCCCAGGGCACCAGGCTGCCAAGCTGGTTGAGCCGGTGAATGTGCCCGAACATCCACGCGCGCAGCGGAACCCGGTGCGTGTCGTAGTACGCGGCGGTGAACTCGGCTTTGAGCCGCGCCATGTCTACCCGCGACGGGCATTCGGACTTGCACGCCTTGCACGACAGGCACAGGTCCAGCACTTCGCGGGCGCGCTCGTTGGCGATCTGCGGCGATCCCAGCGCACCCATCATCGCCAGGCGCAGCGCGTTGGCCCGCCCCCGCGTGGAAGCGGCTTCGTCCCGCGTGGCCATGTAGCTGGGGCACATCACGCCGGTCCCTTCCTTGCGGCAGACGCCCGCCCCGTTGCACATCTCGACCGCGCCGGGGTACCCGCCGTCCACCGACCAGTCCAGGCGGGGCCGCGCAGGCGCATGGGGCACGGCGTAGTCCGGGCCGTAGCGCAGCGTGCGTGGGTCGTCCATCGGGCCAACGTCCACCACCTTGCCGGGGTTCATCAGCCCGGCGGGGTCGAAGGCCCGCTTGACCTGGCGAAACGCCTCGGTAAGCTGCGGGCCGAACAGCCGCCGGCTGAATTCCCCGCGTGAAAGCCCCTCCCCGTGCTCCCCGCTGGTCGTGCCCTCGAACCTGATCACCAGGTCAGTGGCGGCCTCGGCGATGGCCCGGTACTGGCGCAGCCCCGCCACCGTCTTCAGGTTGAGCAGGGGCCGGATATGCAGGCAGCCGGCGCTGGCGTGCGCGTAGATCGCCATCGTCGTCCCCTGGGCGGCGACCACTTGCTGCACCCCCGCCACATACTCCGGCAGGCGCTCGACCGGCACCGCCGCGTCCTCAATGAACGGCACCGGCTTCAACTCACCGCGCATACTCATCAGCAGGCCCAGCCCGGCCTTGCGCACTTTGGTCACGTTGCCCATCTGCTGCGCCGTGACCGCCAGCGTCGTGTTCCCCCGATACCCGGCGCGCGCCAGCCGTTCGCCCAGCCGCTCCACTTTGGCCGCCAGCTCCGTCTCTGTGTCGCCATAGAATTCCACCATCAGGATCGCCGCCGGATTCCCGTCCACGAAGGTCAGCAGCCTGGCATATTCGGGATGGGTGCGCGTCATGTCGAGCAGCATCCGGTCGAGCAACTCGACGGCGGATGGCCCCGTCTCCAGGATGGCCGGCACGGACTCCAGCGCCGCGCGCAGGTTGTCGAAATGCAGCAGGGCCATGCGCGTCATGGCAGGCAGGGGAACCAGGTTCAACTCGACGGAGACGACGGTGCCCAACGTGCCCTCCGCCCCCGCGAACAGCCGCGCCAGGTTGAGATGGTCCGGGTCGAGCGTGTTGAGCGCATAACCCGCCGCATTGCGCCACGTCTTGGGAAAGCGCGCGGCGATCTCGGCAGCATTCTCGCGTAGAATCTCCCCGATCCGCTCTTCCAGCCGCGCGCGGATGGGATGCGCCGGAGCGCCCTCGCCCAGCGTCAGGCGCGTGCCATCGGCCAGCACCACATCCACCGCCCGCACATGATCGCCGAACATCCCGTACAAGATGCTGTGCATCCCCGTCGCATTGTTGCCCAGGCTGCCGCCAACCGTCGCCCGGTCGCCGCTGGCCGGGACAGGGCCGAACATCAGCCCCAGCGGCGCAAGCTGCGCGTTGAGGTGGGCCATGACCACGCCGGGCTGCACCGTCACCGTGCGCGCCGCCGCATCCACGCGCATCACCTGGTTGAGATGGCGCGACAGGTCCATCACCAGCGCGTGGCCCACGGTCTGCCCGGCCAGGCTCGTGCCCGCCCCGCGCGGCAGCAGCGGGACGCCGTGCCGGGCGGCGACGCTGTGTGCGGCCACTACATCGTCGGCGTGTTTGGGGAAGACGACACCGACCGGCTCGATCTGGTAGTTGCTGGCGTCGGTGCTGTACAGCAGGCGTGACACCTCGTCGAAGCGCACTTCGCCTTCAAGCTGCTGCGCCAGCTCAGCAACCAGCGGCGCGGTCTCGCCGGCCCTGGTGGATCGTTCAGAGGTGAGCATCAGTCTCCTCGCTGCAACGCAAGGCAGCGGGCGGCGGTGCAGCGCCGCCGCCCGCACAGGACTTCAGCGCAGGGGCTGCCAGCCGCAGGGCTGTGCCCCTATGCGTCCAACCAGCAATCCAGCAACACTTTCACGGCACCATCCTGCTTGGTCTGAGCAAGATAAAAAGCGCCTGGCGCGTCCGCCAGCGGCAGGCAATGGCTGATCAGCGGCGACACGTCCAGCCGTCCCTGGGCGATGAGATCTACAGCCAGCCGGAAACTCCTCAGCCCTGGCTCCTGCTGCGTGAAAGCGCACGACGTGGTGCGCAGCAGCTTGCGCAGGAACTTCTCGTACTCAAAGACGAACGCGCTGCGCTTGGGGATGCCAAACAGCAGCATGTCGCCGTTCTGCCGGACGAGATCAAGGCTGTAGTTGATCGTCTCCTCTTTGCCCACTGCCTCGATCACGAGATCAACCAGCGCACCGTCGGTCAGCTCGCGCACGGCCTCAGCGGGATTCTCACGCTCAGCATTGATGGTGTGGGCCGCCCCAACAGCGCGGGAGACGGACAGGCGATGATCCACCACATCCAGGCCGATGATCTTCTTGGCTCCGTAGTGGGCCATGAGCATGGTGAAGAACAGCCCTACCGGCCCCTGACCGACCACGGCTACCGTCTTGTCAACCACGCTCGGCAGCCGCTTGCAGGCGTAGAGCACGGTGCCCAACAACTGCGCCAGCACGCCGCGCTGCGAATCCAGGCCGTCGGGGATGGGGATCAGCCACTTCGGTTCAACAGTGACGTATTCAGCCATGGCGTTGATCTTAGGGGGAATGATCAACATACGCTCACCACGTCGAACCTCGGTGGAGTCCGCCTCCTCGACCACGCCAATACACTCGTGGCCCGACACCCCTGGGGCAAAGGGGAAAGAGGCCGGCGCGCTGTCGTAGAGCATGTGCAGGTCGCTGCCGCAGATAGCTACCTTGTCCAGACGCAGCAACACTTCGCCAGCAGGCCGCTCAGGAACCGGCACGTCTACCACTGTCACATGGCCTGGCGAAACATATTGGACTGCTTTCATGGTTTCCTCTCACCTGTATACAGATCACATCGCACTTGGATCGGTGCTGAGCTTGCACAGCCTCTCTTGTGGCGCGAGCGCTGCCCTGGCGATACCGATCGAACCGTCAGGGTCTATGCCCGGCTGCGCCTGCTCACAGAGCAAGGCTGTCAAGCAGAGCGAACAGCTTCTCTCTCTGATCAGCCGTCAATTCATAGAAGGGTGGCCGCACCGGGCCGCCGTACAGACCAACGTACTCCAGGGTTGCCTTGATGACCGCTGCCGCGAAAAGGTACTGTCCCCATCCCCCTTCGCGGGAGAACAGGCGCGTATACGGGGCGATGCGTGCCTGCCACTTCGCGGCTTCGTGATACTGCTGTGCTTCGAGCAAGTCCCAGTAGTGTAGCTCGAAAGCGGGCCAGCATGTGACCGGCGCTGAGACAAAACCATACGCGCCGTGCATGTGAGAAATGATTGACGTGAAGTCCGGCGAGCCGTGAATGAAGGCGAAGCGCCCGGCAAACTGCTCCAGCGCCGGGATCATGTCGAGATGCTGCGCGGGACCGCCATACTTGAACGAAATGAGGCTGGGGATTTCAGCGAGGCGGGCAATCCCTTGCAGCCGCAGCCCGGCTCCCAGGCTCGCGCGGCGGAAGACCTGATCGTAGACCATGATCGGGATGGTCACCGCCTGGGCGAGCGTCGCATACCAGTTGAAGAAGACTTCTTCATCCAGCTCGTAGTAGAAGGGCGCCGGAATCATGACGCAGCACGCGCCAGCCTGCTGGGCGGTGCGCGCCATCTCGATGGCGTCCAGATAGCTGCACGTGCCGACTCCGGCCACGACAGGGATCGTCCCGTCAGTCGCGCGGACGGCGGTCTCCACCATCCGCCGGTGCTCGTCTTTGGTCAGGCTGACATACTCACCGGTGCCACAGGGAACCACTAGAAAGCCCCGACTCCGCCGCAGCCCGGCGTCAGCCATGTAGCGTATGTTCTGGGTGAGTGCTTCGAGATTCAGGCTCAAGTCTTGGTGAAAAGGGGTCATCACGAGCGCCGCTGGCCCGCGAAGTACCTCTTTAGTCTCGATCCAGTCCACGAGATTCTCTCCGGTTACGATTCAAAGCGACAGTGCCACCTTGCAGAGACTCGATAGCGTTGAAAGGCGCGGTGAGCCAGACACAGCAAGCCCTGGGGCTTCGTCTGAGACAGCTTGCATGTCCGAGCTTGCATGTCCGGCCTGGCCACCTCTCATGAGGGGTGGCGTCTCTACGAATCCCTTTGATGCCGGACAGCTCTGGAGCGATTGCGCTCGAAGGCAGCAATCGCTCCAGTTTCAAGAGATGGCGTTACGGCTGCGCTTTAGCTGGGGACAGTGAAATCAATCGTGTCCAGCATGGCGAACAGGTCGTCTTTCTCCTTCTGGTTCAGCGCGCGGAACGGGGGCCGCACTGGGCCGCCGTACAGCCCGACGTACTCCAGCATAGCCTTGAAGGTCGCGCCATCGTGGAAGACGAAATCGCCCCCAAACTCATCGCCGGTCAGGTAGCGGTGCATGAACGGCACCAGACGCGCGCCAAACCGCTCGGCCTCCACGTACTGGCCCGCTTCCATCAGGTCCCAGCGATGCAGCTCAAACTCAGGCCAGACGGTGGCCGGCCCCGCGATGTACCCCTGCGCCCCGTGAATATGGCTGATGGTAGCCGTCAGCGCGAGCGAAACGTCAATGAAGGCGAAACGCCTGGAGAAACGCTGCAACGCGACCAGCAAATCCGTATAGGTCACCCAGTTGCCGTACTTCAGGCTGATCAGGTTGGGCAACGTCGCCAGACGTTCCATCATGCCCAGAGAGACGCCGGTGCCCAGCTTGCGCCAGGTCTGATCGTAGATCATCACGCCGATCTCAACGGCTGAGGTCAGCCGCTGATACCAGGTGAAGAATGAGTCCTCGTCCAGCATGTAGTAGAAGGGCGGCGGGACCATCAGGGCCGTTGCGCCGGCGTTCTTCAGCGCCTGAGCCATCTCAATCGCTTCGTGCAGCCTGGCAGTCGCCATGCCAGCCACAACTGGCAGCTCCCCATCCGTCGCTTCAACGGCGGCCTTCACCATCTGCACATGCTCGTCCAGAGTCAGGCTCATGAACTCACCGGTGCCGCTGGGACAGATGATAAATCCCCGTCTCCGGCGGAAACCAGCATCATACAGCCGCCGGATGATCTTCTTCAGCTCTGCAACATTCAGGCTCAGGTCGTCGTTGAAGGGCGGCATTTGCAGCGCCGCTGGCCCGCGAATGACGTCCTTTACTGCATCCCAGTCCATGATATCCTCCAGGAGGTTGTTGTGATGTACAGGGTATAGCGGTTGTTGCTGATAGTTGGTGACATCCCGCAGTGGCCTGACCACTCACGGGTATTTTCTTTGGGTCTATGCCATGCTCCCCTCCACAGTGCCGTCTGACCTGCTCACCGCTCGCCTCACCAGACGCAAGTTGGCCGGACAAGTCCATCATTCGACCAGGCGCGGGTCAAGCGCATCACGCACGGCGTCGCCCAGCAAGTTGAAGCCCAAGACCAGGCCGAAGATCGCCAGACCAGGGAACGCAGTGATCCACCAGCCCACCCGGATGAAATCACGCCCTTTGGCCACCATCGCACCCCATTCCGGTGACGGCGGTTGCGCCCCTGCCCCGATGAAGCTCAGGCCAGCCGCGAATAGAATGGCCATGCCAAAGTCCAGGGTTGCCTGCACCAAAACGCTGGTGTAGCTGTTGGGCAGAATGTGAACCAACAGCACGCGCGTAGGCGAAGCGCCAAGTGACCGGGCTGCCAGCACATAATCCTCGGTTTTCCTGGTCAGCACTTCGCTGCGCATCAGCCGGGCGTAGATCGTCCAGCGCGCCAGGGCAATGCCAATGGTCAGGTTGGTGATGCTCGGCCCAAGCGCGATGGAGACCGTGACGGCCAGGATCATCGCCGGGACCGACAGAAAGATGTCCGTGATGCGCATGAGGATTTCGTCCAGCCAGCCGCCGGCAAACCCGCTGACGAGGCCAACCAGCGAACCCAGCAGTGTCGCCAGGACGACCACGAACAGCCCAATCCGCAGGCTGATCGGCGCGCCGAGAATCACCCGGCTGAACACGTCGCGGCCAAACTCGTCGGTGCCGAAAAGGTGGGCGCTGCTCGGCCCTTCCAGCAGAGGCCCCACGCCCATCTCGTCGTAGGGATAGGGCGCAATATGCTTGCCAAACAGGGCCACGCCAACGTAAATAAGGATCAGCAGCAGCCCCACCAGACCGGTCGGCTGGGCGCGCAGGCCGCGCGCGATCCGCGCAGGCAAGGATCGATTCATCCCAGGAGATTTCAACGATTCTGCGAGTGGGCGGATCTCAGCTTCAGCGGTCAAGGTTTACACTCCAGCAAAGATTCAGTATTCAATTCTTGGATCCAGGAAGGCAACGAGGATGTCTACTGTCAGATTGACCAGGGAATAGACGACTCCGATCAGCAAAGTCACGCCCATCACCACCGGTCGATCCATGTAGAAGATGGCATTCACCGCATAGCGCCCGATGCCCGGCCAGGCGAAGATCGTCTCCGTCAGGACAGCGCCCGACAGCAACCCACCAATCATCAGCCCGGTCGCGGTGGTCGTCGGGATCAGCGCGTTGCGCAGGGCGTGGCGCACCACAACAGTGCGCGGTCGCAGGCCCTTCGCATGGGCGGTGCGAATATAATCCTGGCGCAGCACCTCCAACATACTGGACCGGGTGACGCGGGCGATGAGAGCCACTGCCGAAAGCGCCAGCACCGCGCTTGGCATGATCAGATGGTTCAGAGCGGACTTGAAGGCGACCAGGTCTCCGTCCAGCAGTGCGTCTACCGTGTACAGCCCGGTGACAGTGGGCGGCGGCGTCAGACTGATGGCGATACGCTGTGACGAGGGCAGAAGCCCCCATTTGAAGAAAAAGAAATAGATACCCATGACGGCCAGCCAGAAGATCGGCATCGAGACGCCCACGAGCGATATGACGCGCGTCACGTGATCTACCAGCGAGTTCCGGCGCAGGGCTGCAGCGATCCCGGCAGGGATACCCACCAGCAGCGCAAAGAATGTGGAGACGACCGCCAGCTCTACAGTCGCCGGGAAGAAGGCGGCGAGATCTCTGGCAATAGGGCCGTTGGAGACCATAGATTTGCCGAGATCGCCCCGGAGCAGGTTGCCCATATAGTGGAGGTACTGCTCGTGCAGCGGCTTGTCCAGCCCCCACATCTCGCGGAACGCCTGGTAAGCCTCCTGGCTGACTCCGCCTGCCGACCAGACGACCACAGACGCCGCCGGATCGCCGGGCACCAGGAACATCAGGACGAAGGTCAGCACAGACAGTCCTAGCAGGACGAAAGTCTGGAGGAACAGCCGTCTAGCGATGAACCTTGACATAGCCCAAATACCTGACCGTTTCTCAGAAAACGGCTCGTTGTAGAGAACCCAGTAAACTCGATACAAGAGAACAGGGGGCTGGCCAGTGGCCGGCCCCCTGGGTCTTACCTGGCAGGATTACTGTTTGGCGATATACTTGAAGTCAATGGGGAAATGGCCCGGCACGGCGTAAATCCCGGTCACGCCTGGTGCCGCTGCAACGACATCATCAACCTGGACTACCGTCAGGTACGGGCCGGTTTCCACCATCAGCCGCGACAATTCGGCGTAGATCTCGTGCCGCTCTGCCGGGTCCATCGTCTGCTGGCCCAGGGCGGTCAGTTCTGCCGCACGGGTCGCGGCTTCTGGGTCAACTGCCATCCAGCCAAGCTGGTTCAGCTCGTAGGTCGCGCGCATGGTGGCCGGCTGGTCTGCGTCGAAGTACGTCGCACCCAGGCCGGAAGTCCCGAAGTCACGCAG
>Ga0334890_1001224_pt1 | contig 36058 bp, 38 predicted proteins | sample GraSluR1_MG_3_FD_207220 | JGI IMG/M metagenome (GOLD analysis project Ga0334890, IMG submission 207220) | Sludge microbial communities from methane-producing bioreactor in Wageningen University, Netherlands - Granular Sludge_31_08-R1 | ecosystem: Engineered > Bioreactor > Anaerobic >... | reverse complement strand
AGTTGATCAGGCGCATCAGTTGATCAGGCGCATCAGTTGATCAGGCGCATCAGTTGATCAGGCGCATCAGTTGATCAGGCGCATCAGTTGATCAGGCGCATCAGTTGATCAGGCGCATCAGTTGATCAGGCGCATCAGTTGATCCTCTTCTTAGCGTCATCCTTTAACTCGGTGCTAGCACTCACCCGGGGCGTGGCAGGATCCGACCTCTTATCCAGCAAAGCCTTTATCTGGCTTAAACCGACCTACCTAGCTCTCATGAACCTGAAGTACGCGGTTTGCATGCTGATCATCGCCGGAACGGTCCTCACCGCCGGCTGCATCAGCTCGGATGGGGCCGGAGGCGAAGGGCCGAGGGTGCCGACGGAGAACCTCCCCGAGGGCTTCACCTTCATCGCCGTCTTCGACGACTCTACCCCCGGGATAATTATCGAGGACGAGATCGCCGATTTCAGGGGAGATGAGGATATCGGCGCCGTCTGGGCCACCATCGGCATCTACCATTGGGCAGAGATGGGCACCGGCTACGACTCGAAGATAACGGTGATGGACTGCGAGAGTGAATCGAAGGCGGAGGCTGCCGTGAGCAACTACGTCGGCCAGCCGAAGTTCGGGAAGCCGCCCTTCGTGGGGGTGGACAGGTTCGGCACCGCCGTCGTCAACGGCCGCGAGGTGACGGAGATCAGGTCGGCGGTCGGAAAGGAGCTGAAGTACATCTACATCTGGAACGAGGGCGACCAGGTCGTCCTGGTGGAGGGGAACGGCGATCGGGACAGCAGCATAGAGCTCGCGAGCGCCACTGCCTCCTGATAGGAGAGCCCCCCGCCTCCCCTTTATATTATACTCCTTCTTCTCTCCTTTATCCGGGCATTATCAGCCGTCCCCGTAGCGGAGGGTGAGTTCGCCTTCTTTCCAGGTGTAGCGCGGAGGAGCCCTCCGCGCTACGCCTCTCTCGTCCAGGGCGTGGACGACTATGGGGAGGGCGATCGTCGCGTCGACGAAGACCTGGATCATCCTCGCCTCCTTCGAGATCTTCCCCCAGGAGACCCCCTCGCTGAATGTGCAGCCGGAGAGCCCTCCAAAGTGGGGGGGGTCGATGGTGTACTGGATGGCGTAGTTGTGGCCGCCCCGGTACCTGCCGGAGAGGTCTGCGACCACCTTCGTCTGCTGGATGAAGTTCTTGGGGACGCCGCCTCCGACGAAGACGACCCCGGTCTGGCTCGACTTCTCGGTGATCTGGCTGATCTCGTCGACGTCTCTTATCTGGTCGACGACGACCCGGTGCCCCTCCCTCCACGCCAGTACCATCCCTATCCCGATGGAGCTGTCGGAGAGGGCGGGAACGTATATCGGAACCCCGGCCCTCTGGGCGCTGCCCAGGATGGTGGCCGCAGGCATCGTCTCCCCCAGCATCTCCATCATCTCCCTGGAAGAGTAACCCCTGTCGGTATCGAGGGTCTTGACGAACTCGGCGACGTACCTGTCACCCCTCTGCAGCCCCGCCTCCGAGACGTATACGTCGAATATCCGATCGATCCCCTCCTCCCTCAGATCCCCGTCGTCGGCGGCGGGGTCGCCCCGGTAGTGGACGACGCCGAGCCCCTCGCAGAGGTCGTGGAAGAGGTTCGCCCCGGTGCTGACGACGCAGTCGACCATCCTCTCGGAGATGAGGTGGGAGACGATCTCTCGGAGGCCCGCCGGCACCATAGCTCCCGCAAGACCCAGGAATATGGTGATCTCGTCCTCGGCGAGCATATTCTCCCACGCCTCCACCGACCGGCCGAGCTGGCCGGCCTGAAACCCGAGGTTCGCCATGTCCGACGCGAGCCGGCGGACGCTCCGCCCTTCCATCTTCATGGTGGTGGCGAGCTTTTTGACGTCGTCAAAACGGTGGTCGTGATCATTACCCGTCATTTTAATCCCGCGACATGGGGATCGCCCCCAGGACTATTAAACGTTATCACGGAGGGGAGTTTTATTTTATAAAATAATCTAGACATCGAAGTTATATATCGTGATAGCCCTCAATGCCAAGCTCACGTTCAAAGGTCGGCGTTCCCGCCGGGGATTTTCCCGGCGTCGCCGGTGCTGGGGTTGATACTTCCATGACGAGGTCAAGGGTTTATAAATGCATCAACGGGGAGGACGATATCGGAGGGGGACGGCTGAGGAGGGTTGCAGTCCGCAGGAGGAGGGTGGATGTGGACGATTGACGACTCTATGAACCTCTACGGCGTCGAAGGCTGGGGGAACGGTTACTTCGCCATAAATGAGCGGGGCAACCTCGTGGTATACCCCCAGAAGGAGGCGTCTGGAGGGGTGGACGTGATGGAGGTCGTCCGCCGGATCGACGAGCTGGGGGTGGCTGAGTTTCCTGTCCTCTTTCGGTTCCCTCAGATCCTGGAGGACAGGCTGGAGGAGATCAACGGAGCCTTCCTCGCCTCGATGGAGGAGCTGGAGTATGGGGGCGGATACAGGCTCGTCTTCCCCATGAAGGTCAACCAGAGGAAGGAGGTGGTGGAGTACATCGCCACCGGCGGAAAGAGGTTGAACGTCGGCCTGGAGGTGGGGACGAAGGCGGAGCTCCTCGCGGCCCTATCCCTCGGCCTCGGCCCCGAGGCTCTGATCATCTGCAACGGCTACAAGGACAGCGACTACCTCAAGCTCGCCCTCAAGTTCGGAGATGCCCACAATATCGTCATCGTCATCGACATCTTCGAGGAGATCTTCGACCTCATCCGGTGTTCCAAAGAGCTGGGGTCGAAGCCGATCCTCGGCCTGCGGACGAAGCTCTTCTCCAGGGGCTCGGGCCGCTGGGAGGAGTCCGGCGGGGAGCTCTCCAAGTTCGGCCTCTCCACCGCCGAGATCCTGGAGTCGATCCGGATCCTTTCGGAGAACGGGATGATCGACCGGCTGAAGATGCTCCACTTTCACATAGGCTCCCAGATCACGGACATCAGGAAGATCAAGATCGCCATGAACGAGGCCGCCAGGATCTACGCCAAGGTGAGGATGGTGGCGGATGTGGAGTACTTCAATGTAGGCGGGGGTCTCAGCGTCGATTACGACGGCTCCAAGACCTCCACCCCCGCCAGCGCCAACTACACCCTCCAGGAGTACTCCAACGACGTCGTCTACACCCTCCAGAGGACCTGCGACGAGGAGCAGGTCCCCTGCCCCACCATCGTCTCCGAGAGCGGCCGGGCGATCGCCGCCTACCACTCCTTCCTCGCCTTCAAGGTTATCGGAAAGAAGAACTCCAAAGAGGGGCTCGAGGTGGTCCCCGACGAGGACGACCCGGTCCAGATAGAGGATATGCGCCAGGCCCTCGATAACATGGACCTGGAGAACTACGCCGAGTTCTATCACGACGCCCTCCACTACCGTGAAGAGCTCTTCGACGCCTTCAACCTGGGGAACATCGGCCTGGAGGAGAGGTCCAAGGGAGACCTCCTCTTCTGGAAGGTCTGCCAGAAGGCTGCCTCCTTCGCCGACGCCGACGAGAACGACTCCGAGGAGTTCGAGAGGCTGAAGAAGCTCCTCAGCAAGAAGTACATCGGAAACTTCTCCTTATTCCAGTCCGTCCCCGATATGTGGGGGGTCCAGCAGATATTTCCCACGATGCCGCTGCACAGGCTCCACGAGGAGCCGAGGGTTCGGGGGACGATCGCCGACATAACCTGCGACTCCGATGGCGAGATCAGGAGCTTCGCCGGGGAGAACGCCGACTTCCTCCCCCTCCACGATCTCTTGGAGGACGAGGACTACTACCTGGGAACCTTCCTCCTCGGAGCCTACCAGGACACCCTGGGGGACTTTCACAACCTCCTGGGATGTGCCAACGAGGTCCACGTCGTCGTAGAGGACGGAGGCTGGCGGATATCCCAGGTCGTCCGTGGGGACGCTTGCGAGAAGCTCCTCCGGTTCTTCAACTACGACCCCGAGGAACGTCTCGAGGAGATGGTGGCGAGGTGCTGCGGCGACGAGGGGGGGCGGGAGAGGGCGACGGAGACGATCCGAAAGGCCCTGGGCGAGTACACCTACTTCAAGAAGAGGTACCTTCGGGCCTGATCCGGGGGCCCGATGCTTCTTCCCCGGAAAGCCTCATTTTTCTTTCAACGGGGAGGATCATGCCCCCCTCTTCTGAGGGCGCGTCGCGAAGATGCCGACAAGGTCTTGTATCTTCGGGCCGACAGCTCTATTGATGTTCTTCGGCCGCGGTAAGAGGGGTCTCAGGGCGTTCGTCAGCATAAATTACGGATCCGATCGGATCAGGCAAGTGGCGGTGAAGGTCCCCCCCGAATCTACCGTCCTCGATGCCCTGTTGGCCGTCGCCGACGCCGAGATCTCCCGAGATGTGAGCGCCACCGGCGGCCGCAGGTCGCAGGTCGCCTCCATAGACGGCTTCTCGAATGACATCGACCACGTTTGGCTCTGCTACGTCTTCGAGAGGGGAGGGTCGGGCTGGCGGATCCCAAAGGAGATGGCCGACGTTCTTATGGTCTCGGAGGGGATGAGGATCGGCTGGAGGCTCTATAACCTCGAAGAGGGGGGTCCGGTTCCGAAGGAGGGCCCCCTCTGGTCGAGCCGCTGCGCCAGCAAGACCAGGACATGTGCCCGTCAGTTCCCCTAAAGGGGCGGAGGCGAAGCTGGTCAGATTCAGAAGGGCGGTCAAGAGGGTTTGCAGACCCCACAAGGGACGTATCCCCGACCCTGAGCCTCCTGGGAAGTTGAAAAACGGATTCTGTTATCGGTTGCGATCTTCTTCGCCCACCGGCAGTCGTGGCGGTGATACCTGTTGGAGTCGGAGGATGCGACGTAGCCCCGCAGCTCCTCCGATGCTGCGACACTATCCATTTTGGACCTGGTCTTCATCCTGGGCACCTCCAGGAGCATCCTCTCCATCCTCTCTGCCGAGGCGGTGAGCTCTCGTTCCAGCCAGCTGAGGTCCACATCGATGAGGCCGGTCTCCAGCCTCTCGGGATCTATCAGCTCCAGAATTCTCTCCATCTTGTCGATGTCGGCCTCCTCAAGGCCGAGCTCGAACTTCTCCAGATCCGCGGTGTTGAGGCTCATATTCCGGCTCCCTCTCGTTGAAACTTGGTGAGCCGTATTCTTCCTCTTCGATAATATGATTTCCCCTCAGAGGGCCGCAGCAACGCGTCTATTCCAAATATGAGGAGGTGATGCCGGCCAATATGAAAGATCTCCGATAAAACTAAGTACCTTACGACCTTACTTAATTGATGGAGGAATTCAGCATATGGATGATTACTGGGCAAGGTGGAGCGAAAAATTTCAGCAGATCACGAAGCCCTACGAATGTCTCGAAAGGGGCATGGCTCCTCCAATACTTCCCGGAGAGAACCTCCTTGGATACTACAGATGCCTTGAGAGGCTGATGAGGCCCCTCGCCCTCCTGCAGGAGAACCGGGAGTCTCCGGGGGATCGGCTGATCGGAGCTTGCGAAGTTCTCGAGGAGAGGCTCGAGATCTTATCGAAGGCCCACCCCTGGTTTTCAGAGGACGAGTCGACTCAGGGGATGATCGTCCTTTTGGAGGAACTCACCACGCGGCGTAACGTCGAGGGGGAGGCGGTGGAGGAGAAGATCAGAACCCTCGAGAGGAGGATCGCGGAGCTGGAGATGGAGTCCGAACTCTGACGGTCGAAGGCCCACGGCTGAAACGGAGGGCTCTCCGCCCCGAAATGGGGGTAAGAGAGGCGAGGATGTCCCTGCCCCCGGAAGGGCAGGGGCACCTCCATCGCCCTCGATCTTGCGGCGAGGTCGTGCATCTTGCGGATCGGGGGCGCGAACGTTGGTCCTTTGATGGATAGATGGAATGCCTATACACGACAAGCCAAAGTCATATTATTTAGTAATAAACTTTTCGGTAGAACTGCTACGAAAAATGACCTTATGCAGATGGATAGGTCCTATGATATGGCTTCGCGTGGCTAATAGATCCTCTGATACGGCTTCGCATGGCTAATAGATCCTCTTATATGGCGAGATGACCTCAGAAGAGGAGGGCGCCAGGTCCCAAAGGTTGCGCCCTCGTTTAACGCCCGGACCGGGAGTCGAACCCGGGTCGAAGCCTCGACAGGGCTTCATGATAGGCCTCTACACTATCCGGACTCAGAGCTAGGTCCCGCCTCCCAGATTCGAACCGGGGACATCGCGGTAGCCGCACGGTGCACCAAAAGGTGCGAAACCTACTACAGCCGCGCACTCTACCAGGCTGAGTTAAGGCGGGTCCAACTCTGCAACGCGACTCTCGTATTTAGCCCTTTCGATTCATATGGGCGTGACGCATATTCGTTTCCGAAGGGGGAGGATCAGATCTATAAGCGTTCATTCCGGTCTCTTTTGGGGCCGTCTTGGACGGCGACCCTCAGGCTGAAGGTTTGTGATATCTATGTTGATCGGTCTCATGTCTGACTCCCACGACAACTTTCCCGGCCTCTTGGAGGCGGTGGAGATATTCAAGGAACGGAACGTCGATATGATACTTCATGCAGGGGACGTCATAGCCCCGGGCATGTGCTATGCCTTCGAGGGATGGGAGGGCGAGTTGAAACTCGTCTACGGGAACAACGACGGGGATAGGACCGGACTCAAGCGCGACTTCGGCCGGGTCGGGGGCGAGTTCCTCGACGACTTCGGCGAGATCGAGGCAGACGGCAGGACCATCGCCCTCCTCCACGGGACCTACGAGCCTCTGGTGAGGGGTCTGGTGGAGTCGGGCCTCTACGACGTGGTGGTCCGGGGCCACGACCACCACGTCAGGGTCGTCCCCGGAGACGCCCTGATGATAAACCCCGGGGAGGTCTGGGGCCACTTCACCGGAAGAAAGACGGTGGCGATCCTGGATACCAGGTCCCTTGCGACGGAGATCGTCGAGATGGGGTGCCGCCCTTCCATCATGGATATGACTGGGAGGCGGCCTTGAAGGGGAAAGATGGGTCGGAAGATGCCGATCCGGCCGAGGGGTTCTTCATCGAGCCCCTGGGACTCTATCTCCTGGTGGATAGGCGGGCTGGATCGATAAGGAGAACCCGTTTCTCCCGGAAGAGGCCCGGTGAACCCCTGCCGGACGGGTGGAGAGGGCCCCTTCTGAGATGCTGGCTGGAGGGGGAGGCGCTCCCCTTCGTCCTCGACCTCTCGGCCCTCACCGCCTTTCAGAGAGATGTTCTCCAGGCCTCAGCGGCGATCCCTCCCGGCGAGACCCGGACTTACGGCGATCTCGCCAGGAGGTTGGGGCGGCCGAGGGCGTCCAGGGCCGTGGGTCAGGCCCTTTCTGCCAACCCCTTCCCCCTGATCATACCCTGCCACCGGGTGGTGGCAGCCCACGGGCTTGGAGGCTACAGATGGGGCCTGGATCTGAAGAAGAAGCTCCTGGATCTGGAGAGAGATCGATCGGATTGAGGGTCTCCCAGTCCCGGAAGGTGAGGGAAGGCCCCTTCGAGGGCGGCCCAGGCTCGGGACGTAGGCCGGCAGGGGCTCCAACTTACTTCGCCTCGGTATGGGGAGGTATCTGGCTGAGGTTTATCGCGAGCTCGCCGATGTTCTTGATGTAGTCGAGCATCCGCTCGATGCTGCTGATCACCATCCTCAAAAGGGCTCCCTCGTGCTCTTCAGAGAAGTTGGTGGAGGCGATCATCTGGTTTATCTGCCTTCTCAGCTGCCGGCTCGACTCGATCACCTCGTTCGCCTTTTCGGAGTTGAGCAAGACGAGGGACGATATCGAGTCCTCGACTTGGTCCAGCAGCTTGGGGGATATCCGGCCCATCTCCTCGACGATCTCGGCTGGGAGGATGCAGTCGCACTTCAGGATCATCGCCGCGATCCTGGAGGCGTGGTCTGCCATCCTCTCCAGGTTCGTGGCCGCCCGGGTGTAGTTGAAGGCGGTGATGGGGTCGAGGGACTCCTGCTTCACCGAGCCTGACCGCAGGATCTCGGTGAACTGCCGCGAGACGAGGAGGTATAGCCGGTCGACGTCGTCGTCCCTCTGGATGACGTCGGCGGCCATCTCTCGGTCGTTGGTCACCATGGCTGTGAGGGCGTCCTGGATCATCGACCTCACCACCGTCTTGATCCTCCGGAGGGCACGTTCGGACTGGAGCTCCTCGGGGTCGATCAGGTCCTGTATCAGAACCTTGTTGACCGTCTCCTCCAGGATCTCGGGGCCGATCAGCTTCTGGACGATCTGGTGAATGTCTCTCTTCTGGTCTGCGGTCATGTGGGATGAGGTGACCTCCATGGTCCTGTACCCTGAGACGTAGCATCCGATGATGTCTCTTATCAGGGGGTCGCCGACCTTCTCGCCGATCTCAAGCCTCGCGACGAGCTCCCTCTCGGACCTGTCGGGGGATAGGACCAGGGCTCCGTTGTCGCTCTGGTTTATGTATATCAGCGAGCCGGGATGGATCTGGTTCTTAACAGCCCAGACCTTGGGAAGAGAGACGATGAAGGTGGACTTTCCCGTCCGCTGCACTTTTCTGGTCTCCATAAAAACCCTGCACTTTCAGTTGAGATGCTCTCTCTTAGCCTCGACCATGTAGATGATGCTCTCGCATATGTTGCAGACATGATCTGCGATCCTCTCGAGGTGCTTGTTCACCAGAAGGAGGGGGGTCGCGTCTTCGATGAGGTCGGGGTTTCCGCCTATGATCTTGAGGAGGGTATCCCTCACCTTCTGGTAGAGGGCGTCCACCTCGTAGTCCCACTTGGTCGTCTCCCGGGCGAGGTTTGCGTCGTTCTCTTTGAAGGCCCGGTTCGCCTGAACCAGCATCTCTCTGGATATCTCCGCCATCCTGGGTATGTTCTTGAGGCTCTTGACGTGGACCTTGTTTCTGGAGTGGACTACGATCCTCGATATGTCCACCGCCAGGTCTCCGATCCGCTCGAGATCTACGCCGATCTTCAGGGTGGTGACTATGAGCCGGAGGTCTTTGGCCATAGGCTGCTGAAGGGCCAATAGCTGCATGCAACGCTTCTCGATCCTCAGGTTGAGGTCGTTGATCACCTGGTCGTCCCTTATCACCTCTCGGGCCTTCTCGACGTCGTACTCTCGGAGGGCGTCCACCGACTTGGCGACCGCCATATCGACCTCCTCCACCAGCCTCTCTGCGTCCATCTTGAGCTCTTCGAGCTCCCTGTGATAACGCTCTCTATAAGGACTCATCTCTCCCCCTTACCTATAGATGAACTCATCCGAACCTCCCCGTTATGTAATCCTCGGTGCTCTTCTCTTTCGGGTTCTCGAAGATCTCTTTCGTCTCCCCCCACTCGATCAGCTCGCCGAGGAGGAAGTAGGCGGTGTGGTCTGAGACCCTGGCTGCCTGCTGCATGTTGTGGGTCACGATCACCTGGGTGTACGACCCCCTCAGCTCGTCCATCAGCTCCTCGATCTTTGCTGTGGATACGGGGTCGAGGGCGCTGCAGGGCTCGTCGAAGAGGATGACGTCCGGCTTCATGGCGAGGGTTCTTGCGATGCAGAGCCTCTGCTGCTGCCCCCCCGAGAGCCCCATGGCGGGTTTGTCCAGGCGGTCGGAGACCTCTTCCCAGAGGGCGGCGTCTTTGAGGCTCGTCTCTACGATCTTGTCGACGTTCTTCGCTCCGTGAATCCTGGGGCCGTAGGCTATGTTATCGTAGATGGACATGGGGAAGGGGTTGGGCTTCTGGAAGACCATCCCGATGTTCTTTCGTAGCTCCACCACGTCCGTCTCCCTGTCGTATATGTCGACTCCGTTGTAGAGGACTTCGCCATCGATCCTGACGATGTCCACGAGGTCGTTCATCCGGTTCAGACAGCGGATGAAGGTGGACTTCCCGCACCCAGAAGGGCCTATCAGGGCGGTAATATTATTCTCAGGTATACCTATGGATATATCTTTAAGGGCATGATTATCGCCGTACCACAGGTTCAGGTTCTTCGATTCGATCTTGAAAGACATTGTACGACCCCATAAATGAGCTCGGGCCCAAAATCGCCGTTCGTATTCATGCAGCCCCTTCTACGCTGGAGGCTGCGACGGGGAAGAAGCCCTCCTCCTCCATTATCCTCTGACCCTCCGGCCCCAGGATGAAATCTATGAACTGGGCCTCGATCTCGCTCGTCCCGTTCCAGGTGTATAGGTACAGGGGCCTCGACAGCTTGTAGCTCCGATCCTTGACGTTCTCTGCCGACGGAGCGATCCCGTCGATGGCGACGGCCCGGAGGTCTCCGGTGGTGGTGTATCCTATTCCCAGGTATCCGATGGCCTTATCGCTCTGGACGATGAGGGTCTTTATCTCGGCGTTCTCCATGGCGTTGACCTCGACCCCCTCGGTCTCGGCTCTGATGCTCCCCATGATCATCTCGTTGAAGGTCTCGCCGGTCCCAGACCCCGGCACTCTGGCGACGGGTAGTATCATCATATCGGGGCCGCCGACATATCTCCAGTTATCGATCTCGCCGGAGTATATCTTTGAAACCTCTTCGGAGGAGAGCTCCGTCACCCCGGCATCGTAGACATCTTTGCTGACGGCTACGGCGATGGCGTCGTAACCTATGAGATGCTCTACGAAATGGTCCCCGAACCTCTCGATTTCTGAGTCCTTGACCTCTCGGGATGCCATGCCGATATCTGCAAGCCCCGAAGCCACGTCCAGGATGCCCCTCCCGGATCCGCCGCTGCTGACCTGGACCCCTATCTCGTCCTGGGTCATCTTGAACGCCTCTGCGCACCTCTCCACGGCGGGAAGGACGGTCGTCGAGCCGGTGATCACCAGGTTCTCTCTCCCCTCCCGATCGACGCACCCCGCCGCCATGAGGAGGAGGAGGGCCGCCGTCAGAACCCGAATCCTTCTTGACTTTTCAGGTTGGTTCAATCGATCAACCTTCATCATACCCTTATATATAGCGTTTTCCTATATAGTCTATATACTGGCTCCAGACTCCCGGACGGTCGGCTTCAGAGCCGGAGGCGGAGTCGCGCAATATTTATATAGAACTTCAAACTGCTGATGACCAGAACGAAAGGGGAGGACTCGATTTGGCGGGCTTAACAAACGCTCCTATACTGATCCTGAAGGAAGGACATACGCGCGAGACCGGAAAGGACGCTCAGCGGAGGAACATCCATGCGGCTAAGGCCGTGGCGGATGTCTTGAAGACGACCCTGGGCCCCAAGGGGATGGACAAGATGATGGTGGACGGCACCGGTGACATAGTCATCACCAACGATGGGGCCACCATCCTCAGAGAGATGGATATCGAGCATCCCGTGGCGAAGATGATCGTAGAGGTTGCCCGGGCTCAGGAGGACGAGGTGGGGGACGGGACGACGTCCGCCGTCGTCATCGCCGGAGGGCTCCTTGAGAACGCCGAGGAGCTGATCGACATAGGTGTCCATCCCACAGTTATAGTCATGGGCTATAAGGCGGCACAGAATAAGGCCTACGAGTTCCTGGAAGAGATGGCGGTGGCAGTCTCAAAGGAAGATCGCGGGGTATTGAAGAAGATCGCCGAGACTGCCATGACCGGGAAGGGGATCGAGATCTTCAAGGACATGCTCTCCGACATCTGCATCGACGCCGCATCGGCTATCGAGGAGGATGGGAAGGTGGACGTCGAGGAGAGGGTCAAATTCGTCAAGATCTCCGGCGGCTCTGTAAAGGAGACAGTTCTCATCCACGGCGTCGTCCTGGACAAGGAGAGGCTCAACCCCGATATGCCAAAGAAGATAGAGGGGGCGAAGATCGCCCTCCTCGACAGCACCCTGGAGCTGAAGAAGCTCTCCACCGACGCCAAGGTTACCATATCCAGCCCCGAAAGCCTCAGCAGCTTCAGAGAGGGGGAGGATGAGGTTCTGAAGGAGAAGGTGGAGGCGATGGCCAAGGTCGGGGCGAACGTCGTCTTCTGCAAGCAGGGTATTGGAGCTTATGCCTCCCGGTACCTCGCCAACTACGGGATCATAGCTGCTAGGAGGGTCAGCGACGAGGATTTGAAGTTTATGGCTCTCGCCACAGGAGGTAAGATCGTCACCGACCCCCTGGAGATGAGGGAAGAGGACCTGGGGGCCGCCGACCTGGTGGGGGAGAAGAAGGTCGGAAAGGAGAAGAAGATGATCTTCGTCGAGGGCTGCCACGGCGCCAGAGCTGTGACGGCGGTCGTCCATGGGTCGAGCGAGCAGCTCCGGGATAACGTCGAGAGGGCTCTCGAAGACGCCCTCTGGTCTGTGGCGACGGTCCTGGAGTCTAAGAAGATCGTCCCCGGGGGCGGGGCACCTGAGATCGAGGTGGCAGAGAGGCTCCGGCAGTACGCCACCACCATCACCGGGAGGGACCAGCTCGCCGTCAGGGCCTTCGCCGACGCCGTCGAGGAGATCCCCATCAACCTGGCCGAGAACGCCGGCTTCGACTCTATAGACGTCCTGGTAGGCCTCAGATCGAGCCACGGCGCCGGAAATAAGGGGTACGGCCTCGATATAAACACCGGCAAGGCCGCCGATATGATGGCCCAGGGCGTCGTCGAGCCGCTGAAGGTCAAGACCCAGGCTATCAAGTCCGGCACCGCCGCCGCCACCCTCGTCCTCCGGGTCGACGACGTCATCGCGGCGAAGGTCGAGGGGCTCAAGCCGAAGCCGGGCCAGAGCCCCCACGACTACACTCGAAGGCCGATGATGCCCCCCATGATGTGATGGGGGCGGTCGAAGTATGCGGGTACGAGGGGCGTCAGCCGCCCCTCCGGCCCTGCCGATCATAACTTTCCGTCGATCGTCTTCGGTCCCCCTTGACGATGCGGGGTGGTTTATGAAGTCGAAGCATAGCGAAAAGGCCGACGATCCCTCCGTAAGGAAGGAGAAGAGAATATCGCCGGAGATGGGCTCCAAGCTTGACGAGCCGGTCGAAGGGGCGGAACGTCTGGGCCTGGACGAGCTGGGCCCCGAAGAGCTGTTGAGCTGCCTCGAAGAGGCGAACCGTCAGGCGGAAGAGTGTCGAGACCAGCTTCTCCGGTGCAGGGCGGAGCTGGATAACACCATCAAGCGAGCCGCCCGAGAGAAGGAAGCCCTCTCCGGTCGCGCTTCGGAGAGGCTGATATCGAAGCTGTTGCCGGTGATGGACAGCCTCGATCAGGCCGCAAAACAGGTCGAAGGGATGGAGAGGATCAGAAAGCAGCTTCTGGACGTCCTGGGTACCGAGGGGCTCGCCCCCATCGAGGCGGTAGGGGAGAGGTTCGACCCCTACAAACACGAGGCTCTGATGATGGTGGAGTCCGACGAATGCGAAGAGGGGACGGTGACCGAGGAGGTCCTGCGCGGCTACGCCCTCAACTCTCGGGTGATCCGCTTCTCCAAGGTCCTCGTCTCCAAAAAACGGTAAATATTCAATAGTTCGATTTTGAGAAGGTGATAATGTGTCCAAGATCATAGGCATAGACCTGGGAACGAGCAACTCAGCAGCCGCCGTCCTCATCGGCGGAAAGCCGACCATGATCCCCAGCGCCGAGGGGACGAGCATCGTCGCCGGAGGAAAGGCCTTCCCGTCCTACGTCGCCTTCACCAAAGACGGCCAGAGGCTGGTGGGAGAGCCGGCCAGAAGACAAGCGGCGACGAACCCCGACGGGACGATAACGGGGATCAAGCGCAAAATGGGTCAGGATTACAGGGTGGAGGTCTTCGGTAAGTCCTACACCCCCCAGGACATATCCTCCTTCATCCTCAGGAAGATCAAGGACGACGCCGAGGCGTTCCTGGGGGAGAAGGTGGAGAAGGCGGTGATCACCGTCCCCGCCTACTTCAACGACAACCAGAGGCAGGCGACCAAAGACGCCGGGACGATCGCCGGCCTCGAGGTGGTCCGGATCATCAACGAGCCGACTGCCGCAGCCCTAGCCTACGGGATGGACAGGGAGGGGGAGGCGACCCTGATGGTCTTCGACTTCGGCGGGGGGACCCTGGACGTCACCATCATGGAGGCGGGAGAGGGGGTCTTCGAGGTGAAGTCTACGAGCGGAGACACTCAGCTCGGTGGCCGGGATATGGACGATATCCTGACGAACTACGTCGTCGAGAAGTTCCGGCAGGAGTCGGGGGTCGACCTCAAGGGAGACAGGATGGCTATGCAGAGGCTGAGGGAGGCGGTGGAGATCGCGAAGATAGAGCTCTCATCCGTCCTTCAGACGACGATCAACCTCCCCTACATCACCGCAGACCAGACCGGTCCCAAACACCTGGACGTCACCGTCACCCGGGCGAAGCTCGAAGAGCTGATAAAGGAGGTCCTGGAGCGGTGCCGCGGCCCCATGACCCAGGCGATCCGGGACGCGAAGCTCGACAAGACGAAGATCGACAAGATCGTCCTCGTTGGTGGCCCCACCCGGATGCCCGCAGTCAGAAAGTTCGTCAGCGACTTCATGGGCAAGGAGGCGGAAGGGGGCGTCGACCCCATGGAGTGTGTTGCCATCGGCGCTGCGGTCCAGGGCGGGGTCCTGGGTGGCGAGGTGAAGGACATCCTCCTTCTGGACGTGACCCCCCTCAGCCTGGGGATAGAGACCCTCGGGGGCGTCGCGACGAAGCTGATCGAGAGGAACACCACCATCCCCACCAGGAAGAGCCAGATCTTCACGACGGCCGCCGACAACCAGACCTCCGTCGAGATCCACATCCTCCAGGGGGAGAGGCCCATGGCCAAGGACAACACATCCCTGGGCAGGTTCACCCTCTCGGGGATACCGCCGGCGCCGAGGGGCATACCCCAGATCGAGGTCGCCTTCGACATCGACGCCAACGGGATTTTGAACGTCTCTGCCAAGGACCTGGCCACCGGCAAAGAGCAGGCTATCACCATCTCCGCCCCCCACAAGCTCTCTCAGAACGAGATCGAGCGGAAGGTGAGAGAGGCCGAGGAGCACGCCTACGAGGACACCAAGAGGAAAGAGGAGATCGAGGCGAAGAACCAGGCCGAGACCCTCGTCTACACCGCCGAGAAGACCCTCAAGGAGGCGGGGGACGTGGCTACAGCCGACCAGAGGGAGAAGATCGAGAAGGCGATCGCTGATTCGAAGGAGGCCCTCGCCGGCGGAGAGATCGAGACGATCAAGGAGAAGGCAGAATTGCTCCAGAACGCCATCTACGAGCTTACCACGGCTATGTACCAGAGGGCGGCAGAGAAGCAACAACAGCAAGAGCAGCAACAAAACCAGCCGAGCGGTTCCGGTTCCTCCTCCAGCGAGACTATAGACGCCGATTTCGAGGTCGTCAACGACAAGAAATAAGCTCGATGAAGGTTGAAGGGGTCCCAGAAGATCTTGGATTGAAGGCTGGAGAGGATGATCGGTGGCAGGCAGCAAAAGAGACTACTACGAAGTTCTCGGGGTCGGAAGAGAGGCGGACCCAAAGGAGATCAAGAGCGCTTACCGGAAGCTCGCCCTCAAGTATCATCCCGATCAGTCCCAGGAGCCCGATGCCGAGGAGAGGTTCAAGGAGATCTCCGAGGCCTACGCCGTCCTCTCCGACTCCGACAAGAGGAAGCAGTACGACCAGTTCGGCCATGCCGGGATCGACGGCCGCTACTCCCAGGAGGACCTCTTCAGAGGCGTCGACTTCGAGGACCTCCTCCGGGGCTTCGGCTTCGGCGGGGGGTTTGGCGGCGGCGGGTCCATCTTCGATATGTTCTTCGGAGGCGGCAGGGGCGGCCGCCGGGGGCCCGGACGGGGTCGCGACCTCCGCTACGATCTGGATATGACCCTGGAGGAGGTGGCCTCCGGCCTTGAGACCACCATCGATGTCCCGAGGATGGAGATCTGCCCTGCCTGCAGCGGAACGGGGGCGAAGCCTGGAACCTCGCCTGTGACCTGCGACCAGTGCCGGGGCGCCGGCCAGGTCACCCGCGTCCAGAAGACCCCCTTCGGCCAGATGATGACCTCCTCCACCTGCCCCAAATGCGGCGGGCGGGGGCAGATCGTCTCCGACCCCTGCGCCGAGTGCCGGGGGTCGGGTCGGGTCCGAAAGACGAGGACGATCAGCGTCAAGGTCCCCGCGGGGGTCGAGACCGGCCAGCACCTGAGGCTCGGGGGGCAGGGGGAGGCGTCCCCAGACCCCGGCGGTGAACCCGGCGACTTATACGTCTTCGTCAACGTCCGCCCCCACCCCCTCTTCAGGAGGGACGGCGACGACCTCCTCTTCGAGGCGCCCCTCTCCATCACCCAGGCGGCCCTGGGGGCGGACCTGGAGGTCCCGACCCTCGACGGGAAGAGGGCGAGGATAAAGGTCCCCGCAGGGACCCAGACCGGCTCTGTCTTCCGGCTTAAGGGGAAGGGGATCGCACGCCTCCACGGATTCGGGGGGACCGGGGACATGCACGTCCGGGTGAGCGTCAAAACCCCTTCAAACCTCACCGGAAGGCAAAAGGAGCTTCTGGAGGAGCTCGCCGCCGAGTTCGGGGAGGGCGAGAAGGTGAAGAGGTCCGCCGAGGATGAGAAGAAGAAAGAGAAGCCCACGGAAAAGAAGGAGAAGGGCTTCCTCGGCAAGATCGTCGACGAGGTGAAGGGCGCCGTCCAGTGAGCCGGCCGGCCTTAAGACCTCAACAGCGCGGCAAAATATCTGAACTGACTTTTATTCATCTACTCCGGCCTTTTAATCTCCTCCGGCCTTTATTCCTTGATCGCTTTCATCTTCGTCTCGATGGATATCTCCTTGTCCAGCCGGTGGTCGATCTTCACCGTGGTTATGATCCTTTCCGCCCCCATATCCGCCAGGACGGCGTCGGCCTTCTCCACCACCTCGAAGATCTCTCCCATCGAACCCGCCTCGATGGAGGTGGACATGGGGCCGGGGATGAAGAAAAGCCCCAACTCCTTCAGGACATGGTGGACTGCCCGGACGTACCTGCTCGCGCTCGTCCCCGTCCCCATCGTTATCATGGAAAGCTCCGCGACTATCATGGACGATATATCCGACCGCGGATGATAAAAAAGTTTTTATGAATCCGGGTTCAGCGGATCTCCCTCAGGATGGCGTCCGCCGAGGCGGCGGGGTTGGGCGACTCGGTGATGCTCCTTCCGACGATGAGGCTGTCGGCCCCGGCTTTCAGGGCCGCCGAAGGCGATCCGCCCTGGACGCCGACCCCCGGGGATATGATAGCCCGGTCCCCGACGATCGACCTGATGAGCCTTATCCTCTCGGGCCGGGTCGCCGGGGCGACGACCCCGTCGACGCCGCAGTCCGCCGCCATCCGCGCGAGCCCCTCGGCGGCCGGTCCCATCAGCTCTTCGGCCCCGGGATGGCTCATCTCCGTAACGGCGAAGACGAGGGCGCCGCATTCGCGGGCGACGTCGACGCAGGCGGAGAGGCTGTCACGCCCCACGAAGGCGTGGGCGATGATCCCGGCCGCCCCCGCTTCCAGGACCTGCTCGCAGATTAGGGTGTTGGTGTTGGGGATGTCGGCGATCTTAAGGTCGGCGATCACCGGCGCGATCCTGGATATCTCACCGACGACGGAGAGCCCCACCGCCAGGATGAGGGGGTAGCCGACCTTGACGTAGTCGACCCTATCCTTCAGGACCGAGGTGAGTTCGAGGGCTTTGTCCCTATCTAGGACGTCGAGGGCGAGGATGAGGCGAGAGTTTCGGATCATGTCTTCGAGGTTTACTCGCAGGATATTTATCTTTTCGATCTTTCGGCCGATCTGGCGGAGGTTATCGATCGGCACGTCCTAACTTTCGGTTTTATCCCTTCTTTCCCGCGGCCTTGAAGAAGGTGTAGCAGAAGACCCCGTCCTCCTCGGCCGTCCGATAGAGGTCCCGCACCCCGGCGTCGAACTCCCTCTCCCCCATCATCCCCGCCGCCAGGGCCGCTTCCCGGACCCCCTCGATCATGGCGGCGAAGGTCCTCCGAGTGAAGCCGTCGGCCATCTCCGGCCTGGACCCGTCGGCGTAGACCATCCGGGGGGAGACGCTGACCTCGGCAAACCCCGCCCGGGCGAGGAGCGGATACAGCTGCCGGCCTATCATGGCGTTTCCCCCCGCCCGCTCCTGGAGCTTCACCTGGCAGCCGATCGCCTGCCGGGCGGCGGAGCTGTCGGGGTAGAAGTACGCGGAGCCGTGGTCCCCCTCGATGGCCGTGATCGTCCCTCCCGGCTTTACATACTCCCGGAGGATGGAGAGGGCCTCGACGGGTCTCGGGAGATGTTCCAGGACGAAGCAGACGAAGAGGTGGTCGAAGGAGGCTTCCCGGAAGGGGAGGCTGAATATGTCCCCCTGGAGGACCCGGACGTTTGCGAGGCCCGCGGCCACTGCCCTCCTCTCCGCCTCGGCGGCGGAGGATCGGGAGATCTCGAGGGCGATTATCTTCGCCCCGGGGCTCTTTTGTGCAAGGGGGAGGGTCTGGGCTCCGACGCCGCAGCCCGCCTCCAGGACGAGGGATCCGGGCGGGTAGGAGGTGTCGGAGTGGAGGAGGTCGACGAGGGTCGCCGCCTGGTCCTGGAGGCGGGTGCTCTCGCGGGGGTGGTAGCCGTGGACGTAGGGGTCGGCCATGGACGGCTGTTTGCTGGCGGTTTATATCAGGATTTCTGCGGAGGGTGGGGCGAGGGGGTGGTGGGGTCTGGGAGGGGTGGGGGCGAATATCACCACCGAGGGCCTTAAATATCAAGAAGGGTATCGATATCTTGAGTGAGTAAGTCCCTCTCGAAAGGATGATGCTGCTCATGAGCAGGTGGGACGATTAGAGAGGGGTTCACCAAATCTCTTCTGGGAACCCGAAGGCGGCTGTCACTTTATGCCGAATGATGCTGAAGAACGTGTCATCTCTATATCGATGTCTTCGGGCTATGGCTCCTGCTATGAAATCTGCAGCCTGGAGAGAGGGGCATCGTCTTGAGTCAAGATGAGAGATATGCATTTGCGTCCCCAAACTTTTGGCCAGGCGGATGTTGAACTCTGCCCGGGCCTCTCCATAAAGGAACCTATCTATGACTACATCAACCGTTCCTTTCAGATCGCATTCATGGATCACACTCCTCAATAACGCCATGCATATATCATTGTATAGCATCTGAGGGTCCACATCCAGATAAGGGATCGAGATAGCCGGCTGGTCTTTGCGTAAAAAGACATAGTTGATATCGTTATTCGTCTCTGCTATGCACTTCAGGATCCGCCTCTTTGTTGGTACATCCGATTCTTTGAATTTGAGCTCTGACCTTGCTCTGTACTTCTTTTTAAGCGTCTGCCTGACCTTCTTTATGCATCTGTTGATGGGGATCTCATCCCTGGCAACCAACGCTACAAGAATAAAATAGGGGTCCTCCTCTGAGATCCTGGACCCTATCCCGCCTAAATTGCCGGACTCATCCAAGTAGATCCTCATCTTTTCCCAATTGAGATAGATTGGAGGATATACCCTTCGCTGACTCTCAGTCTTGCGGAGATGGTCCTCTCAGTTCCAGCATGATTACGCCTTTTTCAAGTATTATTCAACCGGGTTCAGCCTTCGATAAATATAAAAATACCTTACTTCAGTACACCCTCCTCCCCGGCCTTCTCTCCCACTCCTCCAGAACCACCCGGCACCCTTCCCGATCGAGGCTCACCATCTCCATCTCCTCGGCCTCCGCTTCCCCCCGGATGACCTGGTAGATGAGGCTGTCGTCGAAGCCGATCTCGGCGACGTCCTCCCGGGTCGTCCCGTAGACGAGCCTTTTGATCCTCGCCCAGAAGATGGCGGCAAAGCACATGGGGCAGGGCTCGGAGGTCGAGTAGATCTCACAAGTAGAGAGGTCAAAGCTTTCCAGGATCGAGGAGGCCTCCCGGATCGCCAGGATCTCGGCGTGGGCGGTGGGGTCGTTCCGCCTCAGGACTTCGTTGTGGGCCTTCGAGATGACCTTGCCTTCCCGGACGATGACCGCGCCGAAGGGGCCGCCGTCGTCTTTCCCGATCCCGGCCCGGGCCTCCTCCAGGGCGAGGGCGAGAAACTCGTTCATTTGATGATGTCCTCTTTAGGCGGCATCAGGTTGGCGAAGGCGCGGCTGACAACCTCGCTCAGGGCCGGGTGGATCACGAGAGCCCTCTCGATGGGGCCGTAATCCTCATCCCCGGCGTTCATCAGGTAGACGACCTGCTGGACGAGCTCGGCGGCCCCGGTCCCGGCGATGGAGCAGCCGAGGATGCGGTCGTCGCGTGCGTTGACGACGACCTTCACCAGGCTCTCCTCCTCTGCCATGGCGTACCCCTTGGTGACGTCACCGTACTCGGCCCTCCCCACCAGGACCCTGTATCCTGCAGCCTTAGCCTCCGCCTCCGTCATCCCCACCGACCCCACCTGGGGGCAGGTGAAGACGGCATGAGGCACCGCGTGGTAGTCCATCTTTTGGCCGGATTGGCCGAAGGCGTTATTCCAGGCGACCCTCGCCTCGCGGTTGGCGGTGTGCCTGAACATGTATCTGCCGATGGCGTCGCCGAAGGCCCATATCCCCTCCCGGCTCGTCTCCATCCGGTCGTTGACCACGATCCAGCCGGAGCGATCGACCTCGACCCCCGTCTTCTCCGGCTTGAGGATGTCGGAGTTGCTCCTCCTCCCCAGGGCGACCATCACCTCCTCGGCGGCGAACTCTTGGACTTCCCCGCCCTTCAGGTCCAGGGCGGAGACGACCTTTCGTACCCCCTTCACCTCCACCTTAACCGCCTCGGTGCCGGTCCTGACGTCGACGTATCTGGAGAGGCGCCGTTTCACGATCCCGCAGATCTCGGGGTCCTCGTCCTTCAGGAGCAACCGGTTTCTTCCGATGATGGTGACCTTCGTGCCCAGGGCGGAGAAGAAGTGGCCGTACTCCGAGGCGAGGTACCCCCCGCCGAGGATGATGAGGCTCTCGGGGAGGCGCTCCAGCGATAGGACGGAGACGTTGTCGATGTACCCCGACTCCGCAAGGCCGGGTATGGGTGGGACCAGCGGCCTCGACCCCGTGGCTATGAAGATCTTGGGGGCGGTGATCGTCTCGCCCCCGATCTTGATCATAAAGTCGCCGACGAACTCCCCCCAGCCCCGGTACCAGTCGAGGTGCTCGTTTTTGGCGGCGGACCTCTCCATCTCGCCTCTTCCCTCGTCGACGATCGTCCGCATCCGCCCCATGATGAGGTCGAAGTCGATCCCCTCGATCCGGGCCTCGACTCCGACGGCCCGGGCCGCCTCCAGGGTCCTGATGACGTCCGCAGGATATAAGAGGACCTTGGAGGGGATGCAGCCGTTGTTGAGACACGTCCCTCCCATGGGGCCGCGGTCGACGAGGGCGACCTTCATCCCCGCCCTCGTCCCCCGGGAGACGCCGATCATCCCGGCGCCGGAGCCGACGACTATCAGATCATACTCTTTCATCCGCCTGCCTCCTGTTCTTCCGAAGTCGGATCCGTCCATCAAGTCCGGGACCTCATCCTTTGAGATACCTCTCCGGCTCCTTCTCGAAAGCCCTCTTGCACCCGGGGGCGCAGAAGTAGTAAACGGTCCCTTTGTACTCCGTCTTGAACTTCGCCGTCTTCTCGTCGACGGTCATATTGCATACCGGATCTATCGCCAAAGTTATCATCTCCAGATTTGGTCATCCAAACGATCTTTCCGGGGATCCCTTCAAACACCGCCCCTCTTGGAAGGGGGGACGTACCCCTTCAGCAGGAGGGAGAGGCTCACCACCGTCACGGAGCTGGCGGCCATGGCGAGCCCCGCAAACTCCGGCCGGAAGGCGATCCCGAAGTTGGGGTAAAGGATGCCGGCTGCCACCGGGATGAGGGCTCCGTTGTAGGCGAAGGCCCAGAAGAGGTTCAGCTTCACCCTCCCCATAACCTTCCGGCTGAGCTCGATCGCCGCCACCGCGTCCATCAGGTCGTCTCTTATGAGGACTATCTCGCCGCTCTCGATCGCCACATCCGTCCCGCTCCCGATGGCGATCCCCACGTCGGCCTGGGCGAGGGCGGGGGCATCGTTGATCCCGTCCCCGACGAAGGCTACGACCTGGCCCTCATCCTGGAGCCTCTTTATCTCCCGGGCCTTATCCGATGGGAGGACCTCGGCGAAAACCCTCTCTATCCCGATCTCTTCCGCCACGATCCTGGCATTTCGGGGGTTGTCGCCGGTGATCATCATCACCTCAAAGCCCATCTCCTTCAGCCGGCCGACCGCTTCCTTCGAGTTCTCCTTGAGGGCGTCGGCGACCCCTATGACCCCGACGACCCGGCCAGCGAAGGCGACCAGGAGGGAGGTCTTCCCCTCCTCCTCGATCCGGAGGGCGGCTCCGTCGATCTCCTTGGGGATATCGACCCCCATACCCCGAAGAAATATCCTGTTTCCGACGGCGGCGTCGGTCCCATCGACCCTCCCGACGACCCCCTTTCCTCCAAAAGCCTCAAAGGAGGCGGCCTCGGGGATGGAGACCCCATGGGAGTTCGCCCTCCTCACCACCGCCTCGGCCAGAGGATGTTCGGACATCGCCTCGATCCCGGCGGCGATCCAGAGCAGCTCCCTCTCTTCGATCCCGAAGGGCAACAGGTCGGTCACCTCGGGCCTGCCCACGGTTAGGGTCCCGGTCTTGTCGAAGACGACGGAGTCGATCTTCTCGGATGCCTCCAGCGCCTCGCCACTCTTCACCAGGACCCCCAGCTCCGCCGCCCTTCCGAGGCCGACGGTGATGGCGGTGGGGCTGGCGAGGCCCAGGGCGCAGGGGCAGGCGACGACGAGGACCGATATGGTGGCGGTGAGGGCGAAGAGGAGGGGGTCTCCGGCGACGAGGTCCGCCAGGACGAAACGCCAGAGGAGGAAGGTGGTGGCCGCTGCCGCCAGGACCGAGGGGATGAAGAAGGTGACGGCTCTATCCGCCACCCTCTGGATCGAGGGCTTCGACCCTTGTGCCTCCTCCACCAGGGATATGATCTGTGCCAAAGCCGTCTTCCGTCCCACCTTTGAAGCCTCAAACCTGATGGCGCCGTTCTTGTTGAGCGTCCCCCCGACTACGGCGTCACCCTTCTTCTTGAAGACGGGGATAGGCTCGCCTGTTATCATCGACTCGTCGACGTAGCTCTCGCCTTCCAGGACGACCCCGTCGGCGGGGACCTTCTCCCCCGGCCTGACTAGGATCACGTCCCCGGCGAGGAGGTCGGCGGCGGCCACCTCCACCTCCCTGCCGTCCCGGAGGACTGTGGCGGTCTTGGGCTGCAGCCCCATCAGCTTCTTTATCGCCTCAGAGGTCCTACCCTTCGCCTTCGTTTCCAGGTACCTGCCCAGAGTCAGGAAGGCGGCGAGTAAGACGGTGGTCTCGTAGTACATGAACTCCGGGGTCAGAAGGACCCCGAAGGTCCCCATGAGGCTCGATATGAAGGCGACCCCTATCCCCATGGAGTACATGACGTCCATCGTCAGGGACCGGTGGCGGAGAGCCAAAAGCCCCGCCGAGAAGATCGGCCGGCTGAGGTAGACGAAGACGGGGGCTGATATGACGAGCATCAGGATCGGCATCGGAACCGGTGTACGGAGGTGGGCCATATCCAGGAGCATCAGGAAGGACCCGACGAAAAAACCGATAAGGATCTTCCGCCTCTCGGCACCGAGGCGCCTCTCCCTCTCCTCCCGTTCCTCCCTCTCGCTCTCTTCGGTCTCCTCTCCCGCCATCCCTCGATACTCGTAGCCCGCCTCCTCGATTGCAGCCCTCATATTGGCGACGGAGGCGACCTTGGAGTTGTAGGCGACCCGGGCCCTCTCAGCGCCGAGGTTGACGCTGACCTCAAATACCCCTTCCACCCCGCCGATCGCCTCCTCCACCGAGGAGACGCAGGACGCACACATCATCCCCCCTATCTTCAGGACGACGGTTTCGGTGACGATGGAGTAACCCGCATCGTTCACCGCCCTTTCCAGGTCGGCGAGGTTCGCCCTGGTGGGGTCGAGGTCGACGGAGGCGGTCTGTGTCCCCAGGTTCACCCTCGCCCCGGATACCCCATCCACCCCGCCGAGCGCCTCTTCGACGGCGGAGGCGCAGGAGGCGCAGGTCATGCCCGATATCTTCAGATCGGCCCTCTTCAGATCCTCTTCTGCCAAGGTCTTGACCCCCAGTTGCCATGGCGGTTCAGATGAACCGCTCAAACCGGTCCATCTTCGCCTTGCATATGGGACAGATCCCAGGCGGCTCATCTCTTGCGGCGAGGTATCCGCAGACCTTGCACCTCCAGACCGGGTACGTCAGAGAAGAGAGGGTTTCGCTGGCGGGGGCGGTGAAGTCCTTAGCCGTCTTCTCCCTCTCCTCGGGGGACGGCCGCCTCTCGGGGACCGGCGCAAGGTCCCGCTCCCCGGATAATACCTCGTCGGAGACGTATAGTGCGCAGTAGCAGGCTCCGTAATCGTTCAGGTCCTGGTCCCGATAGTCGCAAGGGCAGATTATGTCCAGGTCGTCGTCTCTGTCTCCGGAGGCGAGCCTGCAGGGGCAGGAATGGTATCCGTACCGCCTCTCGTTCACAATAAGGCCACGCACCAGGTTTCTCGTGAAGTCGAGGTCGGGGTTGAGGTGGTAGCCCATCTCCTCTGCCTCTCTATCCAGCTGGAGGCGGAGGGACTCCACCTCCTCGGGGGAGGGTTCAAAATCGCTCATAGCCTCAGAGCCTCCTTAATATCCTTCTCCTTGAAACCGATGATGCACTTATCGTCGTCGATGACGGTGGTGGGGAAAGTGGCATTGGGGTTGTGCCGCTTCATCTCATCAAGGGCGCTCTTTCTATCGTCACCCTTCAGGAGATCGACGTAGACGTAGCTGTACTCCACCCCCAGGTCGGCGAGGAGCTTTTTTGTCTTATTACACCAGACACAGGTGCTGAGGGCGTAAAGAACTATCTTGCCCCGGTTTTTTCCATCGACGCTTTTGAATCCCATCAACTATAACCTCCCTTGCTATTGTTATTACAGATAAGGTGCTGATGAGATTAATAGGTTCTCACAGAGGCGATATCCTATTAGGTCCTCATCTCTCCGACGAAAAAAAATATCATCTGGATATCGTCGAAGGATCGCAAGCTAGCAGCTTAATGTGAGAATGTGTACTCTGCCGTCCCCCAGATCTATCCTTCTTGAATCACCTGGTTGCAGGCGCTGATCGTCGATGAGTATCTCGACGCCCGCCATGGCGGACAGCTCGACCACTGGGCCGTGGGATCCTACGACGCGGATCCGATCTCCAAGGTGCTCGACCTCGACGACGATGGGTGGGATTATCAGGTCCTTGGGCTCCCCGGAATGGATGCTGATCCCCAGGGGGGTGTATTCAAGATTTCGATAACAGTCATTCTCTATGATCAGATTAGGTTGCCCCCCCACTAACTGATCGACCACCGGGGCACCGCCGATGGAGATGGCGGCGCCGAGGGTGAAGGCCGCAAATCTGGTCATGGCGACTTTTGCGGCGGCGTTCCCCTCCGAGATAGTCTCGGCGAAGCGGAAGGCGAAGGCCATGAGGACCGTCCATCCCACCAGGAAGGCGGTGGCTGCGAGGCTGAAACCCAGGATGAATGATGCTGCGAGGACGAGGATGACGGCGATGATGAAGGCGAGGGTCATGAGGGTCTTTGCCCTGGAGGAAATGCGAAAACTCTTGGGGCGCTTCCCGGCAACCTCGGCCCCCGATTAGACGACGGATAGCCCGATGATGACCATCATCTTCTCGGAGGCAGAGAGGCTGGAGATCGTCTCCATTATGAGGTCGACTATCAGTCCCAGAATCCCCGGAATGAGGGTGTTTTTGAAGGATTCCCTCTCCTCAGACTTTTCCGGCTCTCTACCATCTTTCTTATTTTCAGTAATCTCATCATCCACGAATATTCTTCTTTATATGTTGCTTCAACAGATAGGAAAAACTGTTGAAAATCAGCCTTGGTATATTGGATCAAACGGTTCATATATTCTGATTATGGCCTTTATATGGTTTCCAATTAGTTGCCGAAAGATATAAATGTTATTCCTCTTACAGATGTTATATCTAAGAAAGCCAAATTGAAGAGATACGACAATTTGGTGAGAATGTGGAGGTCGAAGGATATGGAAGATGACGGCTTGATGACCCCAGAAGAGTTCAACAGGTTTTTTGCCTTGGTTCTCAAGGACAAGGACTTTCGGGACGAGTTGAAGCGGGACGGGTTCGGAACTTTGGAGAGATTCGGATTTTGCGTCAAGGTGCCCCCGGAGATACGTGCTAGCCTCGCCAGGATCGTCGATGGGCCGGGCTTAACCGCAGCAAATCGGTGCGGGACATGTGGAGTATGCGGCCTTTGCTCCCTCTGCGGAAAAATTAACGTCGGTTCAGGAAGTGCGTTCTTGTGGGCCACTTTCTTCCTGGGGGGGAGTTTCACGAGCCAGACCTCGGCTCGACCCGGCTACGATTGTTGAAACTCCATGGGATGATCGGAAAATGACGAGCGTCTGGGATCAATACCCCATCTTGCAGCCTGGCAACGATATCCACCTGAATATGAAGGGTGGTACCCTCTTTATGGGTTACGATCCCATCTCGCTCAGCATCGAAGAGGCAGATTTTCTCGCGGCTTGCGATGGTGTCCATAGGGTCGTTGATGCCGTTCCTCGATCATGGAGCGAGGACTATGGAGATCTCAAGTTCCTGATGCTCATATCCCGTCTTGTTAGCTCTGGGCATATCATCTTGGCAGATGAGCCTTCGCAAAGCAGCAGCATTAGAATCACTGGATCGAGATCTGCATATATCCCGCCGCATATGAGCATCGAGCTCACGGCCGGATGCAACTTGAGATGCCGTCATTGCTACCGCGAGAGCGAACCGAGCAAAGACGAGTATATGCCGACGGAGACCCTCCTAAACGTGCTGGAGAGGCTTGCAGAATCTGGGCTACGATCTGTGGAGCTTACCGGAGGAGAGCCACTTTTGCACAAGGATTTCCTTCGAATCCTCTCATTTTGTGCAGATAGATTTGAACTCGTAGGGGTTCTCTCCAACGGCACTTTAATCACCCGTGATATAGCTGAAAGGTTCAGATCCTTAGGGGATAAACTCCTTCTGAGCATAAGCTTAGATAGCTCGGAAGAGGACGCTCATGATCTACGAAGAGGAGTCCCTGGAGCCTTCAGGCGAACAGTCGATAATATCAAGCTTCTCAGCGATCTTGGTGTCAAGGTGCGGGTATCGATGTGCGTTGACGAGGAGAGCTTCAGCGATATAGAGAAGACTTTGCTCCTGGCAAGGGATCTCGGGGCCGTGGCGTTCAGCTATACCCCAGTTTTGCCCCTCGGCAGGGGGAGGGAGTGGGCTCCACCGGGATGGAACCTGGATGGGAGAGAGGTGATGCAGGCGGAGGAAGAACTCGCAAGGAGATATCGGGGATTTTTGTCTGTACTATCCGATGAGGCCGTATGCAGCCTGGAGAAGGAGGAGGGCTGCGGAGCCGGTTATAGAACTTATGCCATGGACCCCTGGGGCAATATTCGCCCCTGTGCCACCTTCGGCCCGGAGGAGATGGTCATAGGAAACCTCGTGGAAGGGGAGATCGAAGAGGTCTTCAGCAACCCTCTGACGGAAGCTCTTGCTGGGGCCCGCGTCCCTGGCAATGAGGTCTGTGGGGACTGCGAGATGTCGCTATTCTGTCGCTATTGCATCCTCAGAGGGATCCTGGGGAGCAAAATGGTCCGGGACTGCAGCTGGATAAATCTTCCCTCCTCAAGGCGGATTTTAAATATCTCCACTTCGGTGGAGGTCTCCGAAATGGGTCATATGTCGCTTGATAACAAAATTTGATCAACCCTAAAGCCCGGTCGGGTCGCACCCTCTCAGGATACGATCATGATCAATTCTCTTTCAGATGCTATTTTGAGTGAGAAGACCGATGTTCTTATCACCCATCAGAGGGTAAGATATTTTCATGACTGACGAAGTTCAGGTCAGAGCTGAAAAGCCTCAGTCCGAGAACCCGGTGGTCATCGAGGGGTTCCCGGGGATCGGGCTGATCGGAAATATCGCAAGCCAGTACGTCATCAACAAGCTGGAGATGGACTACCTCGGCGCCATAGATTCGAGGTTCTTTCCGCCGATGTCGGTCCTGGTGGGGGGGCTTGCCCACCTCCCCGTGAGGATCTACGAGAAGAAGGACCTGGGGGTGGTGGTGGTCAGCTCCGACATACCCGTCCATCCGGCCGCCTCCTACGACCTCGCCCGGGGGATCGTATCCTGGGCGGAGTCTATTGGGGCGAAGGAGATGGTCTGTCTTGCGGGGATAACGGTGATGGGCGAAGAGCAGCGGGTCTTCGGCGCCGCCACCACCGAAGAGATGCTGGAGAGGATAAAGGGCCAGGTGGAGGTCTTCGAGTTCGGGACGATATCGGGGATATCGGGGTCTGTCATGAACGAGTGTCTCCTCCGGAAGGTGCCGGCGGTATGTCTCCTGGGGGAGACCCACAGCATGGCCCCCGACCCGAGGGCCGCCGTCGTCACCATCAAGATGCTCAACACCCTCTACGGCCTCAACGTCGATACGACGGAGCTGGAGGAGAGGGCTGAAGAGATCGAGCTGCAGATGCAGAAGCTAGCAGAGCAGGTTCAGAGCTCCTCCGCCGAAGAGGTCCCGGGGAGAAAAGAGCTCCAGTTCCCGATGTACGGGTGATTATCATGGAATGCGTAGCACTTACGGGGATATCTAGACAGGTGATCCGGGAGCTTTTGGCCAACGGGATCAGGACCCTGGAGATCAGAAGCCCCAACAACTTCATCGCCCTCCTCCAATCGGGCCCTGGAGACGTCATATTCCTGACGGAGGCGAGCGGCCCCGACGTCGTCACCGGGACCGGGGGGATGCTGGCGAGGATCAGGGAGATCCAGATGGTGACCCACAAGGTCGTCCAGGCGGGGGCCGACTTCTATGAAGAGAGGGAAGCTCAGGCGTCCCGGGTCCAGCTCGCCATGGTCGGTCACGGCCGGGTGAGGGGCGCAAAGGGCTTCAAGCTCGGGTCCCCGACGGTCCTGGAGGTGGACGCCGTCTGCTACTACGACGCGGGATGAGCCCGGAGGCGTCCAGGAATTTTTATGCTTCTGGAAATATACTGGCACCTGAGCCAAAAAAAAGATGGTGATCCGCCCGTAAGCGGATCAGCAGGCGGATCCCTCGGCCTAGTCAGGGGGCGTGGCGACTCCGGTCATGATCTCGTAGGTGATGGTCACCGTCGCCGTCACCTTCACGTCCCCGGGGACGATCGGAGTCATCGCAGAAGCGTCGGCGGCGAGGTATGCCCTGCTCTCAGCCATGGGGATGGGTGCAGATCCGCTCTCGGATATCGAGAGGATCCTTCCCAGGCTCACCCCGGCGGCCTGCGAGATCACCCCGGCCTTACCCATGGCGTCTACGACTGCCTCCACCAGCGCCTCCTCCTGTACGGGACTCGGGTCCCGGAGGCCGAAGGTGACGCTCTCGACGGTATTAGCCCCTGCCCCCACGGCGGCGTCGATGAGGGCGCCGACTTCCAACCCATCCGACAAATCCCAGGTGGCCGTTACCTGATTTGTCACCTGGAATATGACCGTCTCCGAGAGTCTACCGTCGATCCAGTCCCTGGTGGGATAGATCGAAAACCGGGATGTTTTGATCTCCTCCTCGGAGACCCCGGCCGCCTTCAAGGCCTCAATGGCGTCGGCCATTATTCGAGCGTTATCCCCGACCGCCTCCGCGGCGCTCTCGCTCCTCGTCTCGACCCCCAGGACTATCGTCACGATGTCGGCGTCAGCAGCGGCCTCGCCGGTGCCGGAGACCGTCAACGTCGATACGTCGGATCCGTCGTCGGCGCCGAAAGAGGTGGACGCCGACGCCAGAAGCACTATCAATCCCAATAAAAGGGCTTCGAATATTCTCATAAACAATCCCCATTTATGATAGATCCTAAAGTAATTAAATAATTCGGTCTATTTCAGAACTGACCATCACCTTTTAATCTCGACTCTCCAAAGCCCTTCCCCCATGAGGAACGTCGGAAAGTCGATCAGGATTGAGAGGATCTTCAACAGGAGGACGGGCAGGACGGTCATCGTCCCCATGGACCACGGCCTGACGGTGGGGCCCATCGGCGGGCTGATCGACCTGCAGGAGGCAGTAAACAGGGTGGCGGAGGGGGGGGCTAACGCCGTCCTCGGCCACATGGGCCTCCCCCTCCACGGCCACCGGGGCTACGGTCGGGACGTGGGGCTGATCGTCCACCTATCAGCCAGCTCCAGCCTCGGCCCCGACCCAAACCACAAGGTCCTGGTCACCGAGGTGGAGGACGCCATCAGGATCGGGGCGGACGCCGTCAGCATCCACGTCAACGTCGGGGCCCACGATGAGGCCCAGATGCTCATGGACCTAGGAAGGGTCGCTCGGAGCTGCGACCGCTGGGGGATGCCCCTCCTCGCCATGATGTACCCGAGGGGTGCGAAGGTCACCTCGGAGCACGCCGTCGAGCACGTCAGGCACGCCGCCCGGATCGGCGCCGAACTCGGCGTCGACATAGTCAAGACGAACTACACCGGATCTCCCGAGACCTTCAAAGAGGTCGTCAGGGGCTGCAGCGTCCCCGTGGTGATCGCCGGCGGCCCCAAGATGGAGACGGAGCACCAGGTCCTGGAGATGGTTCGCGACTCCATAAGCGTCGGGGGTGCCGGCCTCTCCATAGGCAGGAACATATTCCAGGCCGAAGACCCGACCCTCTTCGTCAAGAGGCTCTGCAAGGTCGTCCACGAGAACTACTCGGTGGAGGAGGCGGAAGAGGTCCAACTCTGAGGGCAGCATCCTTCTCCAATTTTTGATTCTACAGCCCTCGACCCTCGGTGGTCATCGGGACCGCCACCTTCCTTTGGCCGAAGGTCGCCGTTATCCGCTAGGTCTGCTGGCCGACGGGGCTCGACCCCCCTAGGTCATCTGCGGTCGGGCTTCGGTAGTTGCCGATCTCTATAAATAAGATCCTAAGAACCCAGTATTGTCGTCTGTATCCAGGCGCGTTGATGAAGGAGTGATACCTTGCTCGAGCTCTTCGTGGCGATCAAGCACATCAGGACCAGAAAGAGGCAGACCGCCCTCGCCGTAGGAGCCGTAGGCCTTGCCGTGGCCATCATCATTATCATGAGGTCGCTTATGAACGGGAGCTTCGAGACCTTCTTCCAGATAATCTTCGAGCTGGCGCCCAATGTCCTCGTCACCCCCAAAGACGGGGAGGAGCAGATATACCTCTACAAGACCCTGATGGAGTTCATATGGACGATCCCCGGGGTCGTGGCCGTCTCTCCCGCCCTCAGCACCACGGCCGCCCTCTCCTTTGAGGGGAAGGTCGAGAACGTCGAGATGACGGGAGCCATCCCGGAGGAGCTGAACGTCGTCACCAGCATCGGCGACAAGTACATGATCGATGGGGACCTGCAGGGCATCTCCAGCGGCCGAAGGGTCGTCCTAGGGGAGGAGGTGGCCCGCAGGCTCGACGTGAAGATCGGAGACGGCATACTCGCCAGCTTTCCCGACGCCACCACCATGAACCTGGTGGTGGCGGGGGTCTTCAGAACCGGAGTCGATTGGGACCGGTCAGCCTTCGTCTCCCTCGATACGGCGCAAAGGTTTCTTGGCGAGGGGGACGTCATAACTTACATAAACGTCAAGACCGCAGACCCCTATCGGGCCGACGAGATCGCCGCCGAGATCTCGGCCCTCGGATACGATGCCAGAAGCTGGAGGACTCTCTTCCCCGAGTTCGAAGAGACCCTCGCCTTCGAGAAGTTCTCCAACAACCTGATCCTTGCTCTCTTGCTTCTCATAGCCTCCTTCGGGATTGCCAACGTCATGAACATGGTAGTCCTGGAGAAGACGAGGGCTATAGGGATGATGATGGCGATGGGAGCCTCTTCCTCCCGCATCAGGAGGATATTCCTCATCGAGAGCGGGGTCCTGGGCATCGCCGGCGGAGTCTTCGGGACCGTCGTCGGTTATGCCATATCGGTCTACCTGCACAGCCAGGAGTACGTAATAACGGCGCCGAATGCTCCTCAGCCGATCTTGATCCAGTTCATCGTCGATCCCGTGGACCTCGTCGCATTCCCGCTACTGGCGCTGGCCTTGAGCATGGCAGCCGGGGTCTACCCGGCCCACAAGGCGTCGCATCTGGACCCTGTTGTCGCCCTGCGAGGTTGAAGAGTTCTTGATAGTCCCTGTTCCGAGAATAGGAGGGCTCGAACAGGAAAAATAGGGGTCTTACGCTCCCATAAGAGGAGCTAAATATCGATTATGCGTCTCTGGCCCGATCTCTATAAATAATATCCAAAGAAGGGTTCTAAGCGCATAGCCGATAGGAGTGATCCCTTGTTCGAGTTCTTCGTGGCCGAAAAACATCTTGAGAAGAGGAGGAGGCAGACCCTCCTTGCGATATGTGCCGTCGGCCTTGCGGTGGCCATCGCCATAATATTCAGATCGCTCCAAAATGGCATTGAGGTGACATTCTTCGACGTCTTCTTCGAGCTTGCACCCTCCGTTCTCGTTCTTCCGAAAGAGGGCGAGGATTACATATACCTTTACAATAACCTTGCGGACTTCATCTGGACGATCCCCGGGGTCGTCGCCGTTGCCCCGGCGTTGAATACGCCTGCAGCATTATCCTACGAAGGCAGGGTCGAGAACGTCGAGATGATGGGCATAGTCCCCGAAGAGCTGAACAGGATGACGGGGATCGGCGACAAATACATGATAGAGGGGGACCTCGACTCGATTCGGAGCGGCAGGAGGGTCGTCCTGGGAGAAATGGTGGCAGAGAGTCTTCAAGTGAAGGTGGGCGATAGCGTAGTCGCAACCTTTCCAGATGCGAGACCCACGAGCCTCATCGTCTCCGGGGTATTCTGGACAGGGGTCGAGGTCTGGGACCGGTCATCCCTGGTATCACTCGCCACGGCGAGAGAGTTCTTGGGGCGTGGGTCTGTTGTAACCTCCATCAGCATCGGCCTTGAGGACCCTTATCAGGCAGACGGTGTGGCTGCGGGGATCTCCGCCCTGGGATACGATGCCAGGAGCTGGAGAAGGTTATATCCCGAATTTGAAGAGACGATCGCCTTCAGGGATCTCACAAACAACCTGATATTGGCACTGCTCCTCTTGATCTCATCCTTCGGGATCGCCAACGTCATGAACATGGTGGTTCTGGAGAAGACGAGATCTATAGGGATGTTGATGGCTATGGGGGCATCTTCCTCCGATATCCGAAGGATATTCATCATCGAGAGCGGGGTTCTCGGCCTTGCAGGAGGGATTATAGGGACCGTCGTGGGTTACGGCTTATCGGTCTACTTAGACAGCCTGGGTTACGCCATTACCCCGCCAAACTCCCCCCAGCCGGTCACTCTCAAGTTCATCGTCGATCCGGTGGACGTTCTCGCCTTGCCGCTATTGGCGTTGATATTGAGCGTAGCTGCCGGGGTCTACCCGGCCCACAAGGCGTCGCGCCTGGATCCTGTAATCGCCCTCCGAGGTTGAAGAGATGTTCGAGCTATCGATCGCAGAACGGCATATCCTCGGAAATCCAAGGATGGTCCTCTTCACGGTCCTCTCCGTCGCCCTGGCGGTGGGGGTGATCGTCGTTCTGATAGGGATCACCGAGGGGTACCGAGAGAACCTGATCGAGAACACCGTCGAGAACGCCCCACATATAACGATAGGGCCGAAGGAGGGGGAGGACTACATCCACCTCTACAGGACCGTTTCCGGGATCGCGTCCGGGAGTTCGGGGGTCATCGTGGCTTCGCCGAGGGTCTCGGGGATGGCGGCTGCAAAACACAAGAACAACGTCGAGGGGGTGACCTTCATCGGCGCCGATCCGGTTCTGGAAGATATGCTCTTGAGGGTCAGAGACAACGTCATCTCCGGCGACTACTACGACCTGCGGTACAGGAGGCTCGCCGCGGTGGTGGGGTCCGACCTCGCCGACGACCTGGACCTCAATGTTGGAGACAAATTCAGGATAACGAGGCGAGATTCGACCCTCCAGGTGACGGCGGTCGGCATCATAAGGACCGGGACGGGGCTCGACAGATCCCTGGTATACCTCCCCCTCGATACCGCCCAGGAGCTCCTGGGGGAGGGGGACGTGGTATCCGAGGTGGGGGTGAGGTTATCGGACATCTATGCCGCCCCAGCCGTCGCCGCCGATCTGAACCAGAAGACCCTCTACAAGGCCGAGAGCTGGCAGGAGAAGAGCAGGGACATCCTGGAGCAGCTGGACACCCAGCAGATCTACTCCTATATGTTCTACCTCTTGATATTCATAATATCGGGCTTTGGGATCGCCAATACCATGATAATGATAATAAGCCGCAGGACCAAGGAGATAGGGATCCTGATGGCCATGGGCGCCACCAGAAGGTCGATCATGAAGGTCTTCGTCCTGGAGTCTGTCATCCTGGGGCCCCCCTCGGCCCTCCTCGGCGGAGGGCTCGCTTACGTTGCTGCAAAGCTGATAGGTACGATCGAGGTTCCGGCGGAGATATACATAGCCACCCGGATGACCGTCGTCCTGGACTTTGGTACTTTCCTCTACGTCGCCCTCTTCGCCATACTCATAAATTTCCTCGCGGGGATATACCCTGCCTTCAAGGCCTCCAGGCTCGACCCCGTGGAGGCGATAGCTACAGAATGAAGCCCATCACCCGATTGGCGAAATATAATAAATTTGGAGGCGATCTGGCTTTGAGCAAAATCATCGATATCAAGAAGCTGCGGAAGGTCTATGGAGACGGCGTTGAGCTGGTGGCCCTGGACGACGTCGATCTGACGATCGAGGAGGGGGAGGTTCTCTCCATCGTGGGGCCCAGCGGAAGCGGCAAATCGACCCTCCTCAACATGATAGGCCTATTGGACACCCCCACCTCCGGGGAGATCTGGCTGAAGGGGCAGAACATAACGAAGGCGACACCAGCGGAGAGGGCGAGGCTGAGAAATAAGGAGCTGGGGTTCATATTCCAGTTCCACCACCTCCTGCCCGAGTTCAACGCCGTCGAGAACGTGATGATGCCCCTCCTCATCGCCGGCGTAGACAGGAAGGAGGCGGGGGATCGGGCCGTCGCCCTTCTGGAGGAGGTGGGGCTCGGCGACAGGCTCCACAACAGGCCCAACCAGCTCTCCGGCGGCCAGAACCAGAGGGTGGCGGTGGCCAGGGCGTTGGCAGGCCACCCGTCCATCGTCATCGGCGACGAGCCGACGGGTAACCTCGACACCAAGAGCTCCGACATGATATACGAGCTTCTGAGAAAGCTCAACCGAGAGATGAACCAGACCTTCATCCTCGTCACCCACGACATGGCGATGGCGGAGAAGACGGATCGTATCCTCCGGCTCGTCGACGGGAGGATAGTCTGCGAGATGAGGAGGGAGGGGGACGAATTCGTCTCCCATGACCTTTGCCATCTGGATTGACGGAGGATGGCGACGGATCCGTCCCCCGCCCGTCGTCCTACTGCCTCAGGTTCGGGGGGAATAGATTTAAATAACCCCCTCGCGTAGTCGGATGACGTGCGAGGCTGTGCTTTTACGGTTTTTCGCAAAATGGATGTGAAGTAATTGTACGGAGACAATCGAGGATCCTTCAGCAGTGGCGGGTTCACAGACTCTTCTCCAGTTGAAGCTGGAAAGACGTACGAAGTGGAGATTGAGGACATATCAAGGCAGGGGGACGGCATCGCCAGGGTTGAGGGCTTTGTCATCTTCGTCTCAGATACGAAGGTCGGAGACAAGGTCACCATATCGGTCGACAGGGTCATGCGAAGGTTCGCAATAGCCCACAAGGTCTGAAATTATCTCTCCTTTGATATGAAATGGCCGGCGCAACCTCTTCGCCGCGCCAAACCGTTTTAATGGAGGACGATAGCCCTCGTCCCATTTCTTTCGTCCCGTTTTAACGTTCCAGTTCCATTTCCTCGTTCCATTTCCTCGTTCCATTTCCTCGTTCCATTTCCTCGTTCCATTTCCTCGTTCCATTTCCTCGTTCCATTTCCTCGTTCCATTTCCTCGTTCCATTTCCTCGTTCCATTTCCTCGTTCCATTTC
>Ga0334890_1001221_pt1 | contig 36278 bp, 37 predicted proteins | sample GraSluR1_MG_3_FD_207220 | JGI IMG/M metagenome (GOLD analysis project Ga0334890, IMG submission 207220) | Sludge microbial communities from methane-producing bioreactor in Wageningen University, Netherlands - Granular Sludge_31_08-R1 | ecosystem: Engineered > Bioreactor > Anaerobic >... | reverse complement strand
TCAACAAGCTCAAACACCAACGAGCCTTCGCCACCCGCTACGACAAACTCGCTGTCCGCTACACCGCCACCCTCCACATCGGAGTAATCAACGACTGGCTCAAACGACTTACGTAACACGACCTAGGCGCTGGTCTGTCGGCTGCCGGCCGAGACCGGGGTTCCTCTCTTGCTGTGGTCAGTCGTTCGACGTGCGACCGTCCTGCTTCACGGCGTCATTCACCGAGAGACGCAGCCCGATGTCGCCGATCGCCGATGACGGCACGATCCGCGGCCCGAGTGGACAGAAGGTGTCCTGCGCCGTTCCGGCGGTCCAGTCGAGTTTGTAGAAGGTGTCCGGTGCCTGGTTCAGATCGCGTGCGCTCAGGTCGATGGCGACCGTGAACCCGGCGACAGAGCACGGTCGGGTTCGCCGCCGCGTTGCGACCATCCCGGCCACAGTGAAGGCACAGCGATCTGATTGACTACTCTCAGGTCCGGTGCAGGGCCGTTGCTTCGTCCCCAGGAGAGATCATTGTCCAGTTTTGTTGAGCGTTTGCTCGTGTCCGGCAGCGCCGTCATCTTCATCGTGGCCTTGGTGGGCTGTGGTGGTGCCCCCGCCGAGCCGGCTGGAGCCGCTCCGAGCGCGGAAGTGAGTTCGCCTTCGGCTGTCTCGGAGCCAGGGGCTGTGTCGGCAGCAGAACTAGCCGCCCAGATCGAGCAGGCGCTGGCTGACACCGGCACCTACGTGCTCACGCAAGACACCGTTTTGCACGAAGCCTCAATGCAGGTTGGGTGGACCATCTCCGTCGACACGACCGATCCCACCACCCGCAAAGTGCGTTGCTTCATGGAAGGCGGAATGGAGATGGTGACGATCGGCGAAACGAGCTACGTGCGCTCCCTGCTGGAAGGCGTGGACAACGGCATCTGGATGGTCCTCGAGCAGGAGAAAGCAGACGGCATTCTGACTAGCATTCCTCTGGCGACCCAGATACTTCCTGAGTCTTCCGTGCAGGATCTCGGGCCGGAGGTGGTCAACGGTATCGAGACGAACCACTACCTGGTCACCGATGCCTACGGCAGCACGAATGATCTTTATCTGGATTCGGAGCATCGTCCCATCCACGGGGTGACCCGCAGCTCAATCGGCGACACCACAACCGACTGGTCGGGGTTCGGTGAGCCGATGGATATCGCCGCCCCCGATCCCAGCCTAATCATGGGATGAGCCCTCGTGGCCAAGGTGCGATGTCCGGATAGGGGCTCGTCCTTGGCGCTGAGCCACCCGCAAGGGCATGGGGAGGCACCCTTTTGGTGCGGTGCCGCTGGTACCGGTACACGACTGGCGGTCCGCTCACTGATCGGCGCTCGCCACCAGTCGCCCTGGCTGTGGCGCTCAGCCCTGCCGACAGTCCGCGCGCCCCGGGTAACCACCACGCCTCGCCGTCTCATGCTGGACATCAACTGTGTCAAGCAAGCAGGGCGACGACCTGGTGGCACCTCGGGTGCATCAGTGCTCCATCCAAGAACACTGATAAAAGGCAGGTAGCCCAGTGAGCCCGGATCGTGGCAGGAGTTGCAACTGCTCGTGGATAGCAGTCCGATGTCTGCTACAACGGGTGTATCCGGGAAGAAGGAGCGAAGATGATCGTCCCAGACAGGCATGATCCGCGCACGGTGGGGGATGCCACCTGGGCGGTGCACGGTGGCAATGCCGTGGATGGCGGATCGGGGGCGATCCGTACGCCGATCATCATGGCCAATGCGTACCTCCTGCCTGATGATCCGAGCGGTATCGACTGGTCGAACCCCGAGCAGTTGTTGTACACCCGCACGACCGGCGCCAACCAGCAGGCGTTGGAGGCGAAGCTTGCGGCGATGGACGGCGGTGCGGCTGCAGCCGTGTTCGCCTCAGGGGTGGCCGCATTGCACGGGGTGTTCTTCTGTTTCTTGGCCAGCGGTGATCATGCGATCGTGTCCGACGTTGCCTATGAGGCGACGTGGCGGCTGTTCACCGAGTTGTTGCCGGCGAAGTACGGCATCGAGGCGACCTTCGTCGACACATCCGATCTGGACGCGGTGCGCTCAGCGCTGCGTCCGAACACCCGGTTGATCCACACCGAGGTGATCGCCAACCCGACGACGCGGGTGGCCGACATCAGCGAGTTGGCCGGCATAGCGCACAACGCCGGGGCCGTGCTGAGCGTGGATTCGACGTCTTCTCCGCCGCCGTTGTACCGGCCGCTGGCCGATGGTGCTGATCTGGCGGTGCATTCGCTCACGAAGTACATCAACGGGCACGGGGACGCGATGGGTGGGGCGGTGATCGGCTCTGCTGCCGACATCGCGACACTGCGCCATGATGCGTTGACCGATGTGGGTGGGGTGATCTCGCCGTTCAATGCGTGGTTGATCATGCGTGGTTCGGTGACGTTGCCGTTGCGCTTGGCGCAGCATCAGGCGAACGCCCAGCGCATTGCGGAGTTCTTGGCCGGTGATCCACGGGTGGCTTTCGTCGAGTACCCGGGCTTGTCATCCCATGCGCAGCATGATCTTGCGGTGCGCCAGTTCGGGGGCCGGGGTTTTGGTGGCGTGCTGGCGTTCGCGCTTGCCGGGGACAGTGAGCTTCAGAATCGGTTCGTGGCGCGGCTTCGGGTGATCACGTCAGCGGTCTCGCTCGGCCATGATGAGTCGCTGATCGTCCACGTGGGGCCGACCGGCCGGGGTGGGTGGGAGCACTACCCTGAACACTTCCGCCGGCTCGGTCATTTGCGGCTATCTGTCGGGCTCGAGGATGCCGATGATCTTCTCGCTGACCTGCGGCAGGCCTTGGATGCCGTCATGCCTGCTGGGGGCGCGTGAACGAGTTCACTACGCGAAATCGCTAGCTCGGTGCCTCGGTCGGTGTCTGTCCCATGCTCGATCACGGTGGTCAGTGGCTGACTCTGGCAGGCATGTCGTTCATGCGGATAACAGACCAAGGCGCTTCACGGTCGCGGCGCGCACCTCGTCGCTATGGGCGTGTCGCTTCAGCCCGCCAGCTGAGACACGCGCTGCGGTGTAACACCCATCAGCGCCGCAACATCTCGCACACTCAGACCCTCGGCGCGCAACCGCGACACCGCAGCCCGCGAGGCCAGGGACGCCTGCGCCTTCGCTTGCGCGGCCGCCTCGGCAGCTTCGCGATAGCTAACGACTGCTTCCATCTCGACATCGCCGACAACCGGATCGACCTGAACCGCATCAACCTCAACGCCGTCCATGTCGCAGATATCGCGAACCATCGCCTCTACCTGATCCAAACGCTTGGCCTGAGTGAAGCGCTGGCCAGCTGGTCCCTCGAACTCCACCGCCCACCACTCGCCCGAGCGAGTGGCCTTCGCAATGATGGTCGCCATCACATCCCCTTCGCTTGCTTGATGATCGCCTTGGCTGTCATCTCGTTGACCTCGCTGTGACGAGGCACATAGGTGACGTTCTCACCGATCTGGACTCGAGTGTGGCTTCCGCCCTCAGTAATGGCCATCGTCTGGTTCGCATCCTTGGCGATCACCGCGAGCTGCTTCATCAAGTCCCTGCGCTTCACGACTATAAGTCTAGGGCACTTTAGTATTCAAGTCAAGCCATCTTTACTTACTAACTTCGGTTGGTGCGTCAACGCTGGCCCGGCACTGACCAAGAGCCAGCGAAGGCGTCTCGAGCGAGTTCATGCCGGGTTCCTTCGGCGCATTTGTCCGCCGCCCAAGCTCCACCGCCGAGGATGGCCAGGCGGACCAGTCCTTCGGTCTCGGAGGGGTGATCACGGCATGCGCGCCGTCAACGACGAGCTTGATGCGTTCCTCGGACAGTAACCGCACCGAATTGATACCAAGTTCCCGGGGCGGAAGGCGCGATGCTTCGCGACACGAGAATCCATCTGACCTCCCTTGCGCCATTTCCTCCCAATTGGATCCCGTGCTAGAGGCCGTGCAGAAGTGCAAGTCTGCCCCAGCGATGTGTGGCACTGGTATTTCGGTGATCATGTCAGCGGTTTCGCTCGGCCATGACGAGTCGCTGATCGTCCAGGTGGGTCCGACCGGCCGGGGTGGGTGGGAGCACTACCCTGAACACTTCCGTCGGTTCGGTCATTTGCGGCTTTCTGTCGGGCTCGAGGATGCCGACGATCTTCTCGCTGATCTGCGGCAGGCCGTGGATGCCGTGATGCCTGCTGGGGGGCGCGTGAACAAGTCGCGGTGTCGCGGCTGCGATCCCAAGGTTGACCCGGTCGTGCAGCCCGGATCGCGATGACTTCTGGGTGCGAGGGCTGGCTTGTGCATCGGCAGCTTAGAATCATCGCGGGTGGCGAGAGAATGGGAGGGAACATGACATGAATCCCGCGAGGTTTCTGAGGGCCGTCAGTCTGGTCGACAGATTCAGCCAGACTCGCTACCGTCAGCTGACGGTCATTCTCTTAAGGAGATGTGGAGTCGAAGTCGACGGCAGTCCGCTGTGGGTGAGTCCTCAGACAAACTTTGATCTTGGCTTTCCCGGGGCCATATCTCTCGGAAACCGTTGCGTGATCTGCCACGGTGTCTTCTTGCTCACGCACGACTTCAGTTTGGACCGGGTTGCAGAGAGTCGATTCGGGGAATCGGAGCGGGAGATAAGCCGCACGGCGCCCATCCGCATCGGTGCTCGCGCGTTCCTGGGAATCGGCACGATCGTGCTTCCAGGCATCACAATCGGAGACGGCGCCATCGTGGGTGCGGGTTCCGTGGTCACGAAAGACGTCGCACCGAACACGGTCGTTGCAGGTAATCCTGCACACCCTATATGCGCGACCGATGATCTCTGGGATCGGCGTTCGTCGCTGTACGAATGGGGACTCAGGCGTCGTTGACCAGATTCTTCGCGCTCAGTGGCCCTCACGAGTGCGAATACTCAGGCCGGTGATCGGAGGCGCCGCTCGTGCTCATGAGGGGCTTCCATCTTGAGCCAGTTCAGGCGACTGTTGAATTTGGCGCGGGCGGACTCGCGTTGCTTCTCTAATCGCCCACGTCGACCTTTGCTTTCGCTGAGTGACCCGCGAGGACCCGATAAGATCGTCTTATGACCCTCCTGGCGGAGTATCAGAACGCTCGGCGCGATGAAGACGCCGCGCGGCTTCGGCGTGCTATCGCACTGCGGGCCATGCTTGCCACTGGGATGAGCCAGCGCCAAGTCGCCGAAGCGCTCCGGATCAGTCAGCCAGCAGTGAGTCAGCAGCTCAAGTTCGCGCCCGGGCTCGGCGAGGTCCATCCCGAGACTCTGCTTGATGCCGCTGGGCCGGTTCTTAGGGCTTTGGCTGCTGAACACGGCTACTCCAAGTTGGCTGTCTTCGGATCGGTCGCCCGCCGTCAAGCTCGACCCGACTCCGACATCGACCTCCTGGTCGAAGCACCTGCGGGCACGAGTGGGTTCGCGTTCGCGCGCTTCAAGGCGCTCCTTGAACAGGTACTGGATCGCGAGATCGACCTCGTGACGTGGGGCGGCCTGAAGCCGAGGATCGATGACGACATCCGCCGTGAGGCGGTGCTCTTGTGATGGACCGCAAGGTTCGACAGCGGCGAGGTGAACAGGTGGCCGACTCGTCGTCCTCGATGAGTTCCTCGCTCATCGTTCCATGATGTCAGACGATGTAGTACGTTTGATTTCGATCGTTTATCGCCAAACCTCCCATGCTCCGCGATCGGTTAGGAGACTCGGGATCGGATGCGATCGCGGTGGCGTGACAGATCTTCTTCAGTTGAGTCCACAACTGCCGATTTGGTGGGTTTGGATCGATCCAATGCCGCAGGTGAAGAAGATTAGGCACGCCGCCGCTTCGATCCCTGGCATCGCCGAGGCATTGAAGGAGCGCGTTGCGTCCGGCGCGTACGCGAGCGAGAGTGAGGTTGTTCGGGAGACGGACGTGATCAGCCGTATCAGGCGCTCTTCTCTTGTTCGAGCCGTTCGAGTATCCAAGCCCTCACGAGTGTCGAGGGCGGGAGGTGCTTGTCGCGGGCGGCCTTTTCTACGCGGGTTTGTTCTTCGGGGCTGAGGCGGATGGAGTAGACCCGAGACCTGTTCGGTCGGGTCGGTGTGATGTCGGGGTAGGGCTCGTCCCTTGTGTGCTCGGACTCCTCGCGGAGCGCGTCCCTGAACGCTGGGTCAATCGTCTTGGCCATTGGTTGCTTCTTTCCGGTAGATCTTGAGGTCCGCGCCGCTGGCTGGCCACGCGTTGATGCCATGTAGGTCTCCGTCGGTGTCGCGGAACGCGATCACCACTAATACCCGGCCTGCAGTCGGGGAGTAGCCGACGAATCGTGAGGCGCCCATTCGTGACTTCGGGTCCGGCTCCAATGCCGCTAGGTCGGCGTCCGCCATCACCTCTTGCGTCCAAGCCGGTTGGATGCCTATGGCGCCGGGGTAGCGGTTCTGTCGTAGGCGGATGTAGGTGGCCGACTCGTCGTCCCAGATGAGTTCCTCACTCATCGTTCCATGATACCTGATGTCAGACGATGTAGTACGTCTGATTTCGACCGGCTGCGGCCGAACCTTCCACGTTCCGGCCAGGAGACTCGGGATCGGATGCGATCGCGGTGGCGTGACAGATCTTCTTCAGTTGAGCCCAGAACTGCCGATTTAGCGGGTTTGGATCGATCCAATGCCGCAGGTGAAGAAGATTAGGCACGCCGCCGCTTCGAGCCCTGGGCAAAGTGGCCCAGAACAGGGTTAATCAGTCTGTTCCCCAGGCCAAGAGATCCAGCAGCGCGTTCTTCGAGGGCCGAACGGGCCCGTCAGCTCCGCGGGTGACCGCTGGAAGCGCCAGGACCCAGCTCGCGGAACTCCTATCGTGGCGCCGATGGGTGGCTCATCGGGTGAGTTCCACCCAGCTGCGCGACCTGGTCCATGGCCCAGGGGCTGAAACCCGCGGGAAAGGCACGGATTGCAGTCACGAAGTCGTCCCACTGCACCCAGCTGACTTCGGCCACTTCATTGGTGTTGGGCCGAATGTCGGCTGGATCAATGATGCCTGCCCACACCGGGCAGATCTCGTTCTCCACCAGTCCATTGGCGTCACGCGCCCGATATCTGAACTCCGGAAGCAGACACCACAGTTCAGTTGGATGCACTTGCAGCTCGACTACTACACGGCGCCGGATTGCGTCGGCCATTTGTTCGGCTGGGCGAGGATGTCCGCAGCAGGAGTTCGTCCACACCCCTGGCCAAGTCCGTTTGCTCAGCGCTCGGCGTGTCAGCAGCAACTGGCCAGCAGGATCGAACAGGTAGGACGAGAAAGCCAAATGCAGCGGTGTGTCGGAACCGTGAACCTTCTGCCGCGGGTAGCTGCCGATCGGCTGGCCGGCCTCGTTGAGCAGCACCACCTGGTCCAGGGGATCTTCCATTTGAACTCCCATCACGAATGGCGACCGAGTGAGCAGCCTAGCCGGTCGGGTTCCTCCCTTGTGCTCCTGAGCAGGTGCCGAACGTGCTGGTGAGTGACGTGGTTACGGGTTCTCCGGGAGCGCCGCGTCTCGGAAGGCCGATCCCTGCGTGGTGCCGAAGTCGACTCGTTCGATGATGCGGCCGATCAGGCGTTGCTGGTCGGTCCAGCGCATCGCTCGGTGGTCGTAGTCCATCCCGTAGTCGTGCACCAGATCCTTGAGTTGGTCGACGTCGAGGTTGGCAAGTCGTGCCCGGAGTGCGGCCTCGCCCTCTTGGCGGGCCAGCGCGTACGGGTCGAGCACGCTGGGCATACGTTTGCGCTTGCCGCCAGCTTGTTGGCCGGCCAGCGGTGTATCTGCGGCGATGGTCTCGATCAGGTCCGCCTTCTTGGCCTTGGACAGGGCTGAGATCTGCGGGTGCGGGATCCTCTGCTCCTTGATCAGCGCCCGCAGCTGTGCCACGGTCATCGCATTCAGTCGGCGCCGCTGATCATCGACTGCCTCGTCCTGACCGGATGCCTGGGACACCGTCGTCGCATCGGGTGCAGCTGCTACGTCCGGTGCTTCGGCGGCCTTCGCGACGTGGGTTTCGCCGGCCACTCTCGGGCCCACCGGCCCCGCGAGCGCTGTGACGAGTCCAGCGTTGAACTGCGTCCCATCGGTGGCTGTTTCGGCGAGTACGGCCACCAAGCCGGCGAGCTGGGCAGCGAGTACTGCCCCCTGGTCATCGCGTTCGGCAAGCGCATTCAGCGCTTCGGTTGCCCGCCGGATCTGGATCCTGGCTTGCCGCTGTGACGCCGAACTCATTCGCCCTCCTCAATGCGCTGCCGAAATGCCTCGGTCAGATCGAACAAATCGTCGTAGTTGGCCGCGCCGTACTTGCGTTTCAGGGTTCGGTAATCGCCTTCAACCGATCCGGCGATCTGATTGCTCTGCGGTATCGGTGGATACAGCAGCGGCGGAATCTCGGGGTCGTTCTTCAGCCGGGCGAGCTGACCTTTGTGTACCCCGATGCCTCGTTGGTTCTTGGTGATGATCGTGCCGAGTGCTTCCGGTTCCGCGATGCCCGCGGTCTTGGCGAATCTCTTCACCTCCCGCTGCACGGCCGAGATGCCGTAGGTCGACAGCACATCGGGGATGGTCGGAATGACGTAGCCGGCACTGATTCGCAGCGCGCTCATCGTCATCACCCCAAGATTGGGTGGGCAGTCGACCAGCACATAGTCATAGTCGTCCAAGATCGGTTCGACACCCTCGCGGAAGATCTCCCAGACCGCTGGGTCCGCCGACCGCGCCGCGGCGCTGATCGCCTCCAAGTGGGGCAGTTCCGGGATGATGTCCAGGGACGACGGCAGCAGATCGAGGTCGCAGACGTTCTTGACCTTCGAGGCATCGCGCTGCAGCGTCTGGCCAAGGTTGAAGCGGGGCTCGTCGTCCTCGTGCAGCGCGTCGACGAACAACTGCGCCAGTGTGAAGCGGTTCCCGTTGAGGAGCAGCCACTGCTTCTCGCCCAGCATCGTGATCGACAGGCTGATCTGCGGATCCATGTCGATCAGCAGCACCTTGCGCCCGAGCTCTCCGGCGAGGAACTCGCCCAAGATAACGGTGCTGGTGGTCTTGCCGACCCCGCCTTTCATATTCAGCAGGGATATCACGTGCGTCATCGTCGCTGACGTCTCCTTTGATCGGCTTTGGGGTGGTCAGAATCGGTCGGAATGCTCGCGGATGTAGCGGATCAGCGGCGGCGGCAGCGAACGGCGGTGCACCACGGTCAACTCCAGGTTGGCCCGGGTCAGCGCCGTGTACAGGGGCCCGAAATCCCCGGCCCGCTCCCGGAACGCCGCGGGCTCGGCGACCACGACGGCATCGAACTCCAACCCCCGGGCCTGCTCGGAGCTCAGTAGGCTGAACCTCCGGCCCTGATCGTCGGTCCAGATCTGGCTTCCCTCGGTCTGCCAGCCATGGTCGGACGCGCAGTTCGCGACCTCGTCGACCAGCTCGGTGATCACCGCGACGGTTCCGTCAGGATGCTCATCCACTAGGAGAATTGCCTCGTCCAGCACTACCTGCGGAAGGCTCGGCTCGGCGGCGGACGCGTTCACCACGCGGGGCGGCGTCCCCGCGCCCAGCATCGCCGGGTTGCGCCGCGCGGCCGACCTCGGCAGCAGCGAACCCGCGAAGTCGATGATCGCCTGAGTGCTGCGGTACCCACCCGAAAGCTGTTCTTCGGGGCTGTCGTCGATGCCGAGCAGCTTGCAGACCCGCTTCCACGAGCCGGGGGTGTGGCTGGTGCGCCGTTGCCGCATGTCGCCGATCAATGTCCAGCTGCCTGCATTGAGCCGGGCCAGCACCATCAACTCCAGCGGACGAAGGTCTTGCGCTTCGTCCACAATCACATGCGCGTGGCCCTCGGGTTCGCCCAGCAGGACGACCAGGTATGCCAGCAGCGGCCACAGGCGGTCGTCGGCCAGCGCCTCGTCGAACCTACGAGGCAGGGCCTCGCGCCATTCGAGGAAGTCCTGGCGGGTGCCGCTCGGCGGCGCCACCCGATTGGTTTTGAGGAACGCGGTGTACGCCTTGGCGGGAGTGAGCTCGGGATCAGTACGCAACTGATTGGCCACCACGGTGGCGAGCGTCCTGCCCAGCTGCTCCGATGTGGCGTGCACCACATCTGCGCTGCGAGATGGGTTGTGCGGCACTGTTGCGTCTGCGCCGAGTAGCTGGGCGAACACTTGCCCCAACGAGCGGACGATGACGGTGTCCGGCGTAGCCAGCTCACTGATGACCGGCGCGATGTGGCTGGCCCAGGTGGGGGTGGGGCCCAGCAACAGGACGTTTCTCAGCCGCTGCTCCCGCTCGGCGTGGGTCAGCCAGGCGGCTCGGTGGGTGGCCACCACGGTCTTGCCGGTGCCGGCGTGGCCCTGCACCACCAGGGACGAAGCCGGGTCGGCGGCCACCAGCGCGTACTGCTCGGGCTGCAGCGTGCCGAGCAGCGCGGTGAGCGGGGTTCGCGGGGCGAGTAGCCGCTCACGCAATGCGTCCTCGGCCGTCGAGGCGGTGCTGGGTGTTTCGGTTTGCGCGACCGGGTCGCCGTCGAAGGCGATGCCGTCGGGGTCGGTCAGCCATTCGTCCCAGGCTCGCGTCAGGTCGCGACCATCCGAGTCGAGGTGCCGGCGGACCTTGACCAACCCGGCCTCGTAGTGCCGCTCGAAGAAGGCCGCCGCCGCCGGGGCCACCCAGCTGACCACCTGCGTTTCGCGGCCCCCGCCCAAGTCGATGCGCGCATGGGTCGGTCCCACGTAGAAGCTGTCGTCCTCATCATCTCCCGGGTAGCGCATTCGCACCCGTCCGGTGAGCGGACCGGGCACCGCACGATGCAACTGCACCCGAGCATCGTCGAGCTGGAGGTACTCCGGCTTGGTGGCCAAGATCTCCTGGTACCTCCGGTTGATCGCCTGCTCGCATTGCAGAACTTCGCCCTGCTCGGACACGCCCCTGCCTACCCCCGGTCCATCTGGTGCGCGCCGCTTCGTCGTACACCTCGTCGTTGAAAGCCAGTCTAGGGGTGGGCTGTGACAGCGGAGGTTGGCGGTCATCGTCCGCGTCGCCTGGGAGACCTCTGATGAATACAGGCTCCTCCGCGGGGACCAGGTTAAGGTGCCGATCGCGTGGGTTCACGCCGATCGCCCGCACGCTTCAGGAGCGCACGGGCTCATATTCCTGATGGTCTCAGGAGGCTTCTGAGAGGCGTCGCACGACGTACTGGTTGAGGCTGAGGTGTTCCTCGGCGGCTTGGATCGCGAGCCGGCGATGCAGGCTTTCCCCGACCCGGAGGTTGAACTTGCCCGAGTAGCTCCGTTCCGACAGCGGTTCCGGGACGGCCGCGCCCTCTGCCGTGAGATCGGCCACGGTGTCGGCGATCAGGTCGACGAGCCCCTGGAGTGCGGCCGCTTGGGAGTCGGCGAGCCATGACAGCGAGGGGAACTCGGCGCAGGTGGCGACGAACTCACCGTCTTCGATCGACCACGTCACCCGGTAGGTGTAGCGGGACACGTCGGCAGTCTGGGTCTGGGCCATCACTTCGCCTCCTTCTTGTCGATTGCGGCCAGTACCTGGTGCACCTGATAGGCCTTGGCCTTGCCGTTGCTGTTCTGGATGTTCACCCGGGGATCGCCCGGCCAAGGAGTCTTGAACACCGCGTGCGATCCGCCGGTTCGACGGGGTGGACCGAAGTAGTGCTCGCAGACCTTGTGGAGGTCGTCGTAGCGCACGTTTTGTGGGTTTTCCCGCATCGCTTTCACGAGCTTGTCGACGGTCGCCACATCCCCATGGTACCGCGGGCAGTACCGTGGTCAAGGGTGCTGGGGCCAGACTGCAGTGGCCAGATCTCCTCAGGGGCGGTAGATAAGGTCGTCGCCGGGCTACCGAACAGCCTGGAATTCCTCGCGGCGCGCATCAAGAAGCCCGCGGAGGGCGAGCGTCTCGGGCGTTGCCGCGGTCATGGACATGCACCAATATTGCCGGGGATTCGACCGGCCACCCTGGGCGATCGCGGCGACGTAGTCGGCGCGGGTCGACCCGCTGGCGAATCGCAGGGGCGGAGTTCTGCCACGATCTGGCGCGGACGCCGGTTGGGGATGGCCAATCCGCATTCTTGGGTCTGATTATCTGCGACTGTCGTAGATAACCTGACCCAAGGATCGCGACTTCAGCGTGCTGCAGGGTTTTCCTCGGGTTGGCGGACCGGGTGTGGGTGGGGGTGGTCGTCTGGTTGGGGGCGGCCGTCTGGGGTGGGGTGTTCGTCCGCCCGTAGTGAGGTGGAGTTTGTGGCGCCAGCGTCCGACTAGCCTGGGGAGGTGACTTCAGCCCGACGCGCGAGTGTCGTGGGCTTTCTTGTGCTCCTCGGGCTGGTGCTTGCGATCACGCTGAGCCCTACGCCGGTCGATCAGGGGCGCGGTGCCTGGGTTGCGGCTGTGTTGTCAGTTCTTCACCGGATCGGGGTTTCGGAGTCGTTCGGCTACAGCGAGCTGGAGACGGTGTCGAACATTGTCATGTTCATCCCGCTCGGGGTGGTGCTGGCGCTGGCGTTACCGCCCGCGCGACGGTGGATCGGGTTCGTCGTGCTGCCGTTGTTGTCTGCGGTCATTGAGTGTGCGCAGTTCGTGGTGTTGCCGCGGCGGTACTCCAGCTTTGGCGACGTGGTGGCGAATTCGATCGGGGGCTGGATCGGAGTCAGCCTGGTCATCGTGATCGCCGAGTTCGTTGCCGAGGGGCGGCAGGGCCAGTGAGGGGCATGGGGGAGCGCGGGTGAGCGCGTCCATGCTGAAGGCTGTCGGTCCCAAACGCTCGCCGTCCGTACAATCCGCTCGCCGTAAGGCAGTTCGCTTCTGTTGGAACGTGAGCGAACTTACTTACGGCGAGCGTTTGGGAGGTGGTGGACGGGGGACGCGACGGGGACGGACTCGCGCTTCGTGGGCAGCAGCACCGTCCAAATCGCCATCGCCAACGAATGGCTCAGACAGCAGCTGTCCATCGACCCGTGCCCGTTCGTCGATGCAGGCTCTGCGGCAGACAGCAGCGGGGCCTGGGCCTCAAACCATGTCCAGGCCGAGATCAAGGACGACGGCCGAGTGGGTCAAGGCGCCCACCGCGACGTAGTCGACGCCGGTGGCTGCGACCGCGGGGGCGTCGGGCAAGGTGAGCCCTCCGGATGCCTCGGTCATCACGCCGGCCGGCCGGGCGATCTGCACGGCTTGGGTCATCTGGTCGGTAGACATGTTGTCGAGCAGCACCAACTGGGCGCCCGCCGCCACTGCCTCGCGCACCTGGTCGAGGGTGTCGCACTCCACCTCGCAGGTCACGCCGGGGGCATGAGTGCGGACCGCCTCGAGAGCCGCGGTGATCGACCCCGCAGCGGCCACGTGATTGTCTTTGATGAGGGCCGCATCTCCCAGTCCCATCCGGTGGTTGACGCCGCCGCCGCATCGCACCGCATACTTCTGCAGCACGCGCAGCCCCGGGACGGTCTTGCGGGTATCCCGCACGCGGACCCCCGAATCTCCGAGTGCGTCCACCCAGGCAGCGGTGGCGGTGGCCACCCCCGACAACTGTCCGAGCAGGTTGAGCAGCGTGCGCTCGGCGGTCAGCAGGGTCCGAAGCGGGGCCTCGATCTCCAAGAGCGCATCACCTGGGCGCACCCTGCTGCCATCGCTGATCAATATCGAGGTGGACGCGTCATCGCCATTACGGTCGGCAAGCACATGCAGGGCAGCAGCGGCCACCGGGACCCCGGCCAGGCAGCCAGCCTGCCGGGAGACCACCCGCGCCCGGCCGCGCTGGGTGGGCCCGAAGATGGCGCCGGTCGTGACGTCCGGGCCCCAGGACAGGTCCTCGTCCAGCGTCCGGTTGATGACCTCGAGGACGAGGGCAGTATCGAGGCCGGCGTCCTCCAAGGCGACTCCCCACGCACCGAGGCGCTGGCGGGTCATGCCGCCACCTGGTGGCCGCAGATCGGGTCGGTGAAGCTGAGCGCGACCTGGCCGGCCTCGTCGAGCCGTTGATCGATGTGAAGTCGCCACGTCTCGCGGCGCTGTGTGTAGTCACTGCGCCGGTGGCAGCCGCGCGACTCGGTGCGTTCGGCAGCAGCCGTCGCGACGAGCTGGGCTACCTGCGCCGCATTGGTCGCGGTCAGCGCGGCATCGTCGAGCCGAGAGGCCGCAGACAGATCGGCCAGCACCCTGAGGGCATCAGCCACTCCGACGGCATCCCGCAGCACCGACACATGTTCAGCCATGGCCTCACGGATGGCCGACGTCGCCTCGGCAGCGCGCAATCCGGCCGCCGGGCGGGCGGAAGCCGGTCCAGGCAGCGGACGAGAACGAAGATCGACCGCGAGTTCGGCAGCCGCACGCTCGCCCATCACCAGGGCTTCGGTCAGCGAATTGGACGCCAGCCGGTTGGCTCCCTGGACGCCGGTGCAGGCCGCCTCACCGATCACCCGGAGCCCCGGCACATTGGTGACACCCGACATCGTGGCCGCCACCCCACCACAGTGGTAATGCGCGCCCGGCCTTACTGGGATGGGCTCAGTAACCGGGTCCACTCCGCGCTCGCGGCACATGGCCAGAATCGACGGGAACGAGGTCTCCCAGCGCTCGGCTCCGAAGCCGGTAGCGTCGAGGAACAGATGGTCTTCTCCGGTGGCGGCCATGTGGGCCTGCTCAGCTGCGGAAACCACATCACGTGGGGCGAGATCGGCAAGCGGATGGACACCAGCCATCACCCGGCGTCCGGCGCCATCAATGAGGAATGCGCCTTCGCCGCGCACGGCCTCGGAGATCAGGACGCCACGGTCCCCGGGAATCCGATGCGCGGGCGGCACCACCAGGATCGTCGGATGGAACTGCATGAACTCGGCGTCGCGGATCACCGCGCCGGCACGCAGCGCCGCCGCCAGTCCATCACCGGTCGAGACCTCCGGGTTGGTGGTGGTCGGCCACAGCTGACCGATGCCGCCGGTCGCCAGCAGCACGGCGCGGGCGCTGACCTCGCCGATGCGCGACTGATCGTCCAGAACACGGACGCCGCAGGCCTGGTGGCCGGCATCGGTGAGCACATCGACGAGCCGGGTGCCGGTCCGCACATCGAGCCTGCCGAGCACGGAATCGATGAGGGTGCGTTCCACCTCGTGACCGGACTGGTCCCCGCCGGCGTGCAGAATCCGGCGGGCGTGGTGCCCGCCCTCCAGGTGCAGGTCGATGGCACCGCTGGCGTCGGTATCGAAGTGGGCGCCCAGCCCGATCAACCGGCGCAACGCATCCGGGGCATGGACGACCAGATCGCGCACGGCGTCCTCGTCGCACAGCCCGGCCCCGGCGACCAGGGTGTCGTTGAGGTGAAGTTCGGCATCGTCATCGGGCGACCAGACGGCGGCCAGCCCGCCCTGGGCCCAATCGGTGCTGGAATCGGTGATCTCGCCGCGAGTGACGACTGCGACATCAAGTCCCGCCGCAAGCAGGCCGACCACGGCCGACAGTCCGGCAGCGCCGGTGCCGACCACCACGACATCGCAGTGGCGCGTCCACGAGACCTCTGCGCTCGGCAGTTGCGTGCCGTTCATCACTCACCACCGCCCGGGTTGCCGATGCTGATCATTCGCTCGACGGCCCGGCGCGCCTTGGCGGCGATTGCCGGGTCGACGGTGACCTCGTCGTGGCCCTCCTCGATGCAGCTCAGCAGCTTGTCGCGGGTGGTCATCTTCATGAAGGGGCAGATCGCGCGAGGGTTGACCGGCTCGAAGTCGGTGAGCCCGTTGACCTGGCGCAGCTGATGCAGCATGCCTACCTCGGTAGCCACCAGCACTTTCGCCGAGGTGGTGGCGCGGGCCGCGGTGAGCATGCCCCCGGTGGACAGGATGTGGGTGCGGTCGGCCGGCAGCTCGCCTCGTCCGGCCAGCCATAGCGCGCTGGTGGTGCAGCCGCACTCGGGGTGGACGAACAACTCGGCGTTCGGGTTGGCGTGCACCTGATCGATGAGATCGCTGGGCGAGATGTCGGCGTGCACATGGCATTCGCCCATCCAGGTGTGGATGTTGTCGCGGCCCAGCGTGCGGCGCACATGCGCGCCGAGGAACTGGTCGGGGCAGAACAGCACCTCGGTGTCCGCCGGAATCGAGCGAACCACCTCAAGAGCATTCGACGACGTGCAGCAGATGTCGGTCTCGGCCTTCACGGCAGCGGTGGTGTTGACGTAGCTGACCACCACCGCGCCCGGGTGCTGGGCCTTCCATTCGCGCAACTGATCGGCGGTGATGCAATCGGCCAGCGAGCAGCCGGCCTTCGCGTCCGGGATGAGAACCCGCTTGTCAGGGGAGAGGATCTTGGCGGTCTCGGCCATGAAGTGCACACCGGCGAAGACGATCGTGGACGCATCGCACTGCGCAGCGATCCGCGACAGCGCCAAGGAATCACCCACATGATCGGCGACGTCTTGGATCGCGGGGTCCTGGTAGTTGTGCGCCAAGATGACCGCGTCCTGCTTGCGTGCTGCCCGGCGTACCCGGTCGGCCCACTGCTCGAAGTCGTTGTCGATGGCCGGTTCTGAAGGTGTCGAGGTTGGCGCCGGAGGTGTCACATTTGGCGCCGAGGGCGGCAGAACTGTGGTCGTCATCAGAAGGCTCCCTATCCGATTCAGAGACGAGAACTTTTCGACGGATAGTCGAAAACATCTGAACTGTAGCATATGCGTCGTGAAGAGGGCACCTTTCAGAGATCGGACAGGGGTGGCGAAGTATCGCCACGAGGTGCTCGCCGTCGTGCTCCGAGCCGCGGATGGTGAGCAGGTGCGGCTCCAGGTGCTCGTCCGGCGCCGCGAACATGAGCCGTTCGCCGGCGAGTTGGCCCTGCCCAGTGGCCCCGTCGAGGTGGACGAGTCGATGGAGGACGCGGTAACCCGCCATCTGGCCAGTCAGCTCGGGCTTTCCGGACTCGCGCATCGCGAGCAGCTGGAGACCTACTCCGATCCCGAACGGGACCCCTTCGAACGCACCATTGCCACCGCGTATCTGGGCTTGGTGCCGCGCGACGCCGAGCTGTCGTTGGTTTCCGAAGCGGTCTGGGTGGATGTGACCGATCTGCCGGAGATGGCTTTCGATCACCACCTGGTCATCGAGAGCGCGCTGAAGCGGCTTCGCGGCAAGTTCTCATACACCAACATCGCCTTCGCGCTGGCTCCGGCCGAGTTCACGATGGCGAGCCTGCGTGGCATCTACGAGGCAGCCCTCGGTCACGAGGTGGACGTCACCAACCTCCTGCGGGTGCTCCAGCGCCGCGGGCAGATCGAACGGGTCGGCACTCTCGCCGGGTCTGGGGCCCGCGGCGGGCGTCCGCCGAGCACCTGGAAGTTCACTTCGAACGAGTACCAGGTCACTGATCCGTTCGCAGCGCTGGGGCCCGGTCGGCGGACGCCGGCTTAGTTTCGACCTGCCGCGAGTATTGAAACGCCGCGGAGTCGCAACTACTTGTCTCAGACGCGAGGATTCGGCTCCGGATAGGCGGGGTCGGACTGGCCGTTCTTCGAGGCGTCGGCAGCGTTGGTGTTGAGTGCCTGCTGGACGGCCTCCTGCACGCGCGCGTCCTCGCGTTCCTGGCGACGCGCGGCCGACTCCCGACGAAGACGAATACCCAGCCACACGAGCGCTCCGACTACCGCGAGAGTCAGCAGCAGCATCTACGAGATGGCCAGCGTGCCGGCCTTCGCGTAGACCGGGTCGAACTGCGACGTGGTGCCTGCGGCGTCGAGGGCCAGCGGAACGACGGTGGCGGTACCGGTCAACCACACCAGAGGGGCGACGTGGACGACCGTGGCGACGTCCCAGGTCTCCCCGGGCAACAGCTGCGGGAGATCGTCCTCGGCCTCCACTTCGGAGGAGAAGAGGCCGAACGGGCCGGACACGTCGGTGCCGTGGAGGGCCGCAATGACGGTGTTTCCGGTGTTGCGGATGGTGTAGCTGAGCGTGGCGTCGCCACCGGCGAACGGATTCAGGCTGCCCGACCAGTTCAGCTCAGTGTTCTCGACGGCAATGCTGGGATCCAGATCTCCGCTCACGCGCAACGCAATCTTGATGCCGAGGCGCCTGTCCGTGTCGAACTGGCTGGTGTCGGCAGACGACGTGAGCGAGGTGAGGACCCCGCCGACGTAGTCGCCCTGGGTGGCGTTGTCGGGCACGCTCACAGTGAAGGGGTAGTCCACTGACGTGCCCGGGTCGATGTGGAGCTGATCGCTCTCGCCGTGCACCCAGGCGCCGATGCCGGTCGGTGTCGCGCCGGCTTCGTTGAGATCGAGCTGGCCGTCTTCATTGGTGAAGCCATCGGCGGCGTAGATGCCGAGGTCGAGCGGCTCGGTGCCCCGATTGGTGATGACGATGGAATCGCTCAGTTCGTTGCCCGGGTTGATGCTGTAGCTGAAACTGTTGCGCTGCGCCCCGAATCCGTTGTCGCCGGTGCGCACCGTCCACGTCACCTCGCCATCGGCAAATGCCTGCGTGGGGATGGCCAGACCAATGCCCACGACGGCGGCCAGCACGGCCACGAGGGCGGCGACGATCGCGTGGGCGGGGGACCGGTGGGTCTGGAGGTGGGGGCGGATGTGGACAAGATGACGGGTATGAGCGCTCATGGAAGGTCCTCAGCGTGTTGCGATATCTGGTAGTCAGTGCGAAATAGTGAGTTGTGATGCGGACGAGCGATGGTTCCCGGGCTCCGGGACTGCTCGATCCGCCCGATCCGCTCGAATCCGCCCGAACGGACCAGGACGGCCGGCCGATGTGCGCGCCGACCGCCCTGGTCTGTCGTCCGGTCAGGTGATGATCATGCAAGTAGCTCGGCGAGTGTTGTTCACTGAGCCAACGAGGTGATCGTCAAGGTGGTGCGGTAGCTGCCGGACGAGACCGTGCCCGGAATCTTCAGATTCAGGTCGGCGCCCAGAACTGCCTGGCCGATGTCGTGACCCTGAGCTGCCGCTCCGAGGACGCGGGAGGACGAAAGCCCCGAGCCGCTGTCATAGCCGGAGGCGACGGCGTTACCGGCGGTTGCCCCGGCACCGGCTTCCTGCACGTTGGGAGCCCAGCCGAGGTACTTTCCGCTGAAGCTCTTGTCGCCGTCGGTGAAATCGCCCACCTTGCTGGAAAGCGACCACGGCGACTTCGGGCGCCGGGTGTCGGTGACGGTGATCGGGTTGATCTGGCCGCTGGCCAGGTAATACTCGGCGTTGTGGTCCTCAGCGGTCCCCAGGTCGACCAGGCGGTTGGTGCCGTTGATCGTCCAGCTGAACTCGCCGGGGGTCTCGTTGACGCTGACCTGGATGGTCTGGCTGCCTTCGCCGTTGTTGGGGTAGACGGTGAACTCGTCGACGATGGTGCCCTTGGCAAGGGTCTGTGACTGGCCATTCTGCGATACGGTGCCCTGCCACTTCACATTGCCACGGTCAAAGGCCGGGTTGACGTCACCGGTCGCGCTGGCGCGAATGTTCTGCACGGTCAAGGAATCACCCTTCACCGCGACCTTCACGTAGGTGCGCACATTCTCTTGATTCTCGACCGAGTTCGCCCAGTGGCGGGTGTGGTCGTTGGAGTCCGGGGTTGCAGTCGGATCCGCACCGAAGTCGCCACCGTTCTTGCTGGTGTCGGGCTCGGTGAGCCCGCAGTACTTCGAGCCCGAGGCCGAGTTGCCGGTCACGTAGATCACGCCGCCGACACCGGTTAAGATCTCGGCATCGCCGGCCTGTTCGTCCGGGTTGGCCTTCTCGCCGTTCTTGATCTCGTAGCTGCGCGAGTAGCTGTGGTCATGTCCCTGCAGGACGAGGTCCACGCCCAGCTCGGAGAATGCCGTCGGGAAGTCGACGCGGCGAATCGCGTTGTCGGTGTCGTTGGCGTGGGCTGCCGGCGAGTAGATCGCGTGATGGTAGACGAGCACCGTGTGCTTGGCCTGGTAGCCATGGTTGTTGATGACGTCGGTCACGAAGCCGAGATGCGCCTCGTCGCCGCCACTTCCGGCAGCCGAACTCGCGTAGCTGTTGCTGTTGAGGTCGATGAACAGCACATCCTTGTAGATGTACCAGTAGTCGCCGCCCGAGGTGGTCTCGGTCTTGTCGGCCTCCTTGTAGTACGCGGGCGAGCGATCGGTGTTGGGGGTGTAGAAGTGCTGGTCGTAGGCCTTGCCGCCCACGTCGTGGTTGCCGATGGTGGCTGCCCACGGGTATTGGCGCAAGTTGTCATTGGCCAGGAACTGGTCCCACTGGGTCTCGGTGTTGGCCTTCTCGACCCGGTCGCCGCCGGAGACCAGCAGTTCAGCCTCGGGGCTGGCGCCCAGGGCGTAGTCGAGGGTCTCGGACCAGCCTCGACCGTCGGCCACCGCGTCGCCGGAGGATGCGATCTGCGGGTCTCCGAAGAACAAGAAGTCGTAGTCACCCTCGAAGCTCTGAGTCTTGAAGGTGTAGGCCGGTGACCAGTTGTTGTCCGAGCCCACCCGGTAGGTGTACTCGACGTTCTCTTGGAGGCCGGTGATGACGGCGTGACGGTTGTGGGTGCCGGCGCTTTCGGTGGTGGTGTTCGCATCGCCGGAGGCTGCGAAGCTCGTGGCATTTCCAGGGAACTGACCGTTGATGACCGATGCGGAGGGGGCGAGTTGCACCAGCTGGCTGGTGTCTTCGCTGGTGTACCACGAGAGGATGCGCTGTGATTCGTTGGCGCCGACCCCGAGGACGATGGCAGTGGGGGCGGTTGACACTTCTTCGGCCATGGCCGGTGCCGTGAGGAGCGAGCTGGAGGCGAATGTGAGTCCGAGCGTGGCTGCTGAGAGCCAGGCGATCAGGTGTCTTTTGGCGCCTTGTTGAGAGGTCGCGCGTGAAGCAGACGGGGACATCGTTCTTCTTTCCTGTGTTCGTGCAGGGCTGTGAGTAACGCACGGTCCCTTGGGCCGATGCCTCTGCAGACTCACGCCCTGAACGCCTTCGCGATCACCTTCGCAGGCAGGTTCGAGAGAGCCACTCACTAGAAACCGCCGGGCCTCACACACCGTTTATCTGACAGACCCTAGTGATCCGAAGGAGATGCCATGAGTAGCGAAGACGATCGATCCTCAGAGCGGGCGTCGCATCAGGGGACAGGCCACACTTCACACGATCGTTCGGGGAAGGCCAGTGACCCCGGCCTGGGCACTTACGTGCGTTTCGGTCTGATGATCTTGACCTCTTCAGTGGTGATGTACATCGTCATGTACCTGAACACTTACTCGATCGACCACGTCTTCTGGAGTTGGACGCGGTTCTTCATGACGATGATGTCCGCGGCGACCATGACTGTCGTCATGTTGACCTTCATGCTGGGGATGTACCGCAACCGGATGGTGAACGCGGTGATCGTGGTGGGAGCTGTCGTGGTGTTCGGTGCGGGCCTTGCCCTGGTCCGCACCCAGGCCACCGTCGGCGACGTCGCGTGGATGCGGGCGATGATCCCGCACCACTCGATCGCGATCCTCACCAGCGAGCGCGCCCACCTCGAGGATCCGCGGGTCCGTGAGTTGGCGGACTCGATCATTGAGGCGCAGCGCAAGGAAATCGAGGAGATGAAGGCCTACATCAAGGAGTTGGAGTAGGGGAACGGGCTCCCGGTGCAGGCGGCCGAGGCGACGCGCGATGCTCGGCGACGTCCCGTGCACCAGCCCGCGTGGTGATCGTGGAGGGCGATTCCGTGCACGGGCCGCAACCCGAACGCGTGGTCAGCGAGGCCGATCTGCTGGTGGGGGCGCGAGTGGAGGGCTTTGGAGGCCGCCAGTTGACCAGCTCTGTGAGGTGCGATCGGTGGCGGCATGGAGGGAGCTGAGGAACGCCGACAGATAGTTGGCGTGGGTCTTGCCGCTGACCGGAGCGCGCGTCGGCGATTTGTGCGTTGGACCGGCCTCTCGGCGACGGGGCCGAGCACCTCCGCCGTGATCGAAGGCATCATGATATTGGTCGCTGTGGCGTTCATCCTGTGGACCTCGGTGGTGCTTTCCTCAACCCGCTCCAGTTGGAGAACGTGGGCGTCGGGCTGGCATTCGGTGGTCGCGTCCGCCGTCAACGGCGCCGTCGCCGTCGCCGTGGTCCTCATGCGAGCCGCATGCGCCGCTTGATCAGGCTGACTGCTGACGGAAATACCTGATGACCGACCTGTGGACCTCGGCCCGGAGTCGTGCCGGGTGTCATATGGAAGCGGACGTTCTGCCTACTGTCTCCTGGACGACGCGGACGGCTTGGCGTCAGCTCGCAGGCCACCCGGACGAGGGCGTGACGCCGGCGCAATGAGCGGCTGTCCGGTCAGCGTCCACAGCGGAGGAGCGGGTGTCACGGTCTTGCCCTCACCGCCCCGATTGGTGCGTTTCCCTGGGGAGGGTGAGTCGCAGGGTGGCGCCGGTGCCCTCCCCGTCGCTGGTGGCGGTGAGGCTGCCCCCGTGGGCTTCGGCGAGTGCTTTGGCGATGGTGAGCCCGATGCCGGATCCGCCCTTGTCGGCCTCCCTGGCGGCGTCGCCGCGGTAGAAGCGCTCGAAGATGTGCGCGAGTTGTTCGGCGGTCATGCCTTGGCCTGTGTCGGCGACGCTGATGGTCACGGCGTCCGGGGTCGAGGTTGACGTCACGTCGACTCGTCTCCCCTGGGGGGTGTGTCGGAGGGCGTTGGTGAGCAGGTTGCCGAGGATCTGGGCGACGCGCTGGGGGTCGGCTCGGACCGGCACGTCGTCGACTCGGACGGTGAGGGTGACGCCTTTGGTGTCGTAGGCGTGCCTGGCCTGACGGATCGCCGGCTCGACCAGATCGGTGAGCGGTTGCACGCTGGTCTGGAGTTCGATGCGTCCTTCTTCGGCTCGGGACACCTCGTCGAGGTCGCGGGCGAGCCGAGTGAGGCGTTGGGCTTGTTGCTCGACGACGGCTTGGGTGTTGTCGTCCCAGGTGAGGACACCGTCGGCGATCCCTTCGAGGTGGGCATTGAGGGTGGCGATGGGGGTACGCATTTCGTGGGCCAGGTCGGACAGGAGGCGCCGGCGGGTGTTCTCGACGTCGCCGAGGCGGTCGGCCATGGTGTTGAACGTGTCGCCCAGGGTGCTCAACTCGGGGCCGCCGCCCGTGACGGTGACCCGGGCGTCGTAGTCGCCACGGCTGAGCCGGCCGGCCGCCTGGGTCAGGAGCTCGACGGGATGGCCGATGCGGCGGGTCAGGTACCACGAGATCCCGAGGGAGGCGGCGAGCGCGACCAGCAGCCCGACGGTGAGGGAGATCATGCTGGCGTCGGCGAAGGCGCGTTCGATGTGGACGATCTCGGGAGAGTCGGGCGGGTGGCCCGTGTCCAGGAGGTGGGCGTGGAACAGCCGTGGCCCGATGATCGCGGCGGTCAGGCCGGCGCTGGCCACGATGGCGAACAGGACGATGGCTTGGGCGACGAACAGCCTGGTGCCGAGCCGCCACGCTGCGATCGCCTCAAGCAGGCGGGTCACCCTCGTCCCATCCGGTAGCCGACGCCGCGGATGGTGGTGATGTAGCGCGGTTCGGTCGGGTCGTCGTCGAGTTTCTTGCGGAGGTTGGCGACGTGGACGTCCACGACGTGTTCGTCGCCGACCCACGCGGTGTCCCACACGGCGTCGATCAGTTGGCGGCGGCTGAGCGCCAAGCGGGGTTGGGCGGACAGGACGTCGAGGATGTCGAACTCGGTGCGGGTGAGGGCGACGGGGTGGTCGCCGATCCACACTTCGTGGCCGGCGGCGTCGATGCGCAGGTCGCCGAACACGCGGTGTTCCTCCACCGCGGGGGCGGCGGCGGGTGGGCGGCGGGGGCGCCGCAGCACGGTCTGGACGCGGGCGACGAGTTCGCGGTTGCTGAACGGCTTGGTGAGGTAGTCGTCGGCCCCCACGGACAATCCGATGAGCCGGTCGACCTCGTCGCCGCGAGCAGTCAGGATCAGGATGTAGCAGTCCGAGAAGGTGCGGATCTGGCGGCACACCTCGATGCCGTCGAGGCCGGGCAGCCCGAGGTCGAGCACGATGACGTCGGGGTCCTCGGCCCTGGCCTGGTCGAGGGCCTCGGGGCCGGTGTGGGCCTGGCTGACCTGGTGGCCTGCCCGGGTGAGGTAGGACGCGATGACGGCGGCGAGTTCGCGTTCGTCATCGACGACCAACACCTTGGTCGGCTGTGCACCTTCGCTGTTCATGTCAGCCAGTATGGCCGCGACCCGCTGAGCACTGGTGAGCTGGGTCGGGCTCCCGGGCGGGTCTTGATGCGATCTTGAGACGATCCCGGTCGAACGGTGAGGCAGCGCCGGGATGCTGAGTCAAGCCCGTGTTCGACCCGAGGCCGGCGTGCTGCCTTCGGTCTCTAGCCGGGGCCTCGTCGTGGGGCCGCACGGGGTCTTCCACAACGAGGAGTCAATTCGCGTGACGTCGTACCGTGCTGTCCGTGCCGTAGCCATGACACCCAGCCGATCCGCAGGTGAGCGCCCGCGAGGTCCTTTGCCGGGAGCTGGCCCTCGGCGTGCGGCGCCTGCTGCGCAGCGCCGTCCGACGGTGGTTGCGCTGTCCAGCCTGGGGTTGGCGGCGGCCGTGGTCGCTAGCGTGGGGGTGGTCGGTCTGGGTGCGGCCACCTCGGTGGCCGCGGTGCCGCGTCCGGACGCCGTGGGCGCCCCGCTGCCCGTGGCGGAACTGCGCGGCGTGCAGACCAGCCGCGGCGAGACTCGCGTGACCAGGCAGGGGGATGCAATGCTGCCGGAAGGCCCAGCGGTGGGCGACGCCCGCGCTGAACGCAAGGCGGTGGCGGAGCGGCAGGCTGAACTGGAAGCCACGGCGGAGGCGATCGACCGGGAGACGCAGCGGCTCTCCGATGTCGCTGCGCAGCAACGGCAGCTGGCTGCGCGGGAGGCTGAGCGGGCGAAGGCGGCCGAGGCTGCTTCGAAGGCCTTCGTGTGGCCCACCGCGGGTGGGGTGTCCAGCGGGTTCGGGTACCGCGTCCACCCGATCCTGAAGACGCGCAAGCTGCACAACGGCGCCGACATCGGCGGCTCCTTCGGCCAGCCGATCGTGGCGGTCCGCGCCGGCGTCGTCACACGGGCGGAGCGATCAGGGTCGAATGGTGGGGCTGGCCACAATGTCCGGATCGACCACGGCCCGGTCGGCGGCGCCGAACTGGAGACGGCCTACCTGCACATGGGCGACGTGGCGGTGAAGGTCGGCCAGCGGGTCGAGACCGGGCAACGGTTGGGCACGGTGGGCTCGACGGGTCTGTCGACGGCCTGCCACCTCCATCTCAGCCTCTACAAGGACGGCGCGGGCAGCGACCCGCTCGCCTACCTCACGAAGTAGTCGCGATCTTGACCGAACCTGAACCTGCGCCACACGGCGACTCCACAGCAGGCGGCCACAGTGGCAGGACGTCAGGAGAGGGGATTGCTATGGGCTGGGGCATGTGGGTCCTCATGCTCGTCGGCATGGCCGGCTTCTGGGCGGTGGTCCTGATGGGCATCCGGGCGCTGTTCCTGGCGGGCGGGAACACGCCGGCGCAGGGATTCCGCGATGCACCCGAGAACGACGCCACCGCCGGGCGCTCGCAGCCTCGGGCTTCGGCCGAGCCGCCGGCCCGGACCGACTCCTCCTCAACGTCTCGAATAGCACCCATCGAAAGGCACCCATGACTGGCATGTCCCGACGCACGCTCCTGCTCGGCGGACTCGGCCTCGGCGCCGCCGCCCTGACGGGCTGCACCTCCGCGCCGGCCGCCGGCCCCGTCCCCTCCGCGTCTGGCCCGATGCCGACGCTCCCGCCGGCCACCCCGAGACCCGGGCAACGGATCGTCGAGCAGGTCTTGACCGCCAAGCCTGTGACCCTCGACCTCGGCGGACCCACCGTCCCTACCTGGGCTTACGGCGACACCGCGCCCGGTCCGCTCGTGAGGGCTACCGCGGGTGACTTCCTCCGGATACGTCTTGACAACCAGTTGCCCGCGGACACCACCATCCACTGGCACGGGATCCGGCTGCACAACAAGGCCGACGGTGTCCCCGGCATGACGCAGGACCCGGTCCCGGCCGGCGGGTCGTTCACCTACGAGTTCACCGCTCCGGATCCCGGCACGTACTTCTTCCACCCGCACGTCGGCGTTCAACTCGACCGCGGCCTGTACGCCCCCCTGATCGTCGACGACCCGAACGAGCCGGGAGCCTACGACGCCGAGTGGGTGGTCGTGCTGGACGACTGGGTCGACGGCACCGGCCGCACCCCCGACGACGTCCTCGCGAAGCTGATCGCCGACGGGGGCCCTGCCCCCAGCGGCGGCATGGGCGGCATGGGTGGGATGGGGGGCATGGACCACGGCGGTCACGGTGGCGGCAACGCTCCGCAACCGTGGGGGGATGCCGGCGACGTCACCTACCCCTACTTCCTGATCAACGGACGCGTCCCCACCGCACCCGCCACGTTCGAGGCCAAGCCGGGCCAGCGCGTCAGGATCCGGCTGATCAATGCGGCGTCCGACACGATCTTCACGGTCGCGCTCGGCGGCCACCGCCTGACGGTCACCCACAGCGACGGCTTCCCCGTGGAACCGCGGGAGGTCGACGCCCTCTACCTCGGCATGGGCGAGCGCTACGACGCCCTCGTCACCCTCGACGACGGCGTGTTCCCCCTGGTGGCTCGTCCGTTCGGCAAGACCGAGGGCGGCCAGGGCTTGGCCCTGGTCAGGACCGGTTCGGGTCCGGCCCCCGGCCCCGACGTGTCGCCCGCCGAACTGGCCGGGCGCATCCTGCTGGCCACCGACCTGCGTCCCCACGAGTCGGTGAGGCTGCCTTCACGATCGCCGGACGCCACCGCGCACATGTCGTTGGAGGGGTCGATGAGCCCGTACCGGTGGGGCATCAACGGGGCCCCGTTCGGGCAGAACCAGCCGCTCACCGTGCGTGAGGGGCAACGGCTGCGGCTCAACGTGATGAACATGACGATGATGACCCACCCCCTGCATCTGCACGGGCACACGTTCGCGCTGCCGACAGGGCTACGGAAGGACACGGTGCTTCTGGCGCCGATGCAGTCGATGGCGCTCGAGCTGGACGCCGACAACGTCGGCGACTGGATGGTCCACTGCCACAACATCTATCACGCCGAGGCCGGGATGATGATCGGCCTGCTCTACCGCGGCTGAGCGGGAACGTTGACGCGACCTTGACGGTTCCCACAACCAGACCCGACCTTCGTCGACCAGCCTCGTTGGGGTAACGATCCGACCGACGCCAAGGAGTCCCTGCCATGAATCACGACCACACCGACCATCGCGCCATCCCGCCGGCCGGCAGCGACCCGTACGACCGGTTCGCCGCCGACCCGTTCGCGCCGACCACCCCGGCACCGCCCGTTGGGCAGCCGGCCCCTACGGCCCAGCCCGTGCGGCACCGGTGGTGGATGCACCTGCTGATGTGCGCCCCGATGCTGGCTGTCGTCGGATTCCTCGTCGCCACCGGGGCGGCGGGCGGCGGCGCCATCGGCTACGCCCTGCTGTGCATGGCGATGATGGGCGCGATGATGCTGTTCATGAACCAGGGCTCCGCTGGCGGCCACAAGCATTGACCCCGGCACCCCCACGCCCGTCCGCCCTGACAGGAGAATGTGATGAACCTGAACTCCACCGCCGAGTCGGTCGTGCTGCACGTGGGTGGCCTGCACTGGGCCACCACCGCCCACGGCGTCGAACAGACCCTCCTGACCCGGCCAGGCGTGCTGGCGGTCGACGCGAACGCGATCTCGCAGACGGCGACCGTCACGTTCGACCCGACGCGGACCGACGTCGCCGAACTTCAGGGCTGGGTGCGCGAGTGTGGCTACCACTGTGCCGGCGAGTCACAGCCCACCCACGTGTGCGTTCCCCGCATCGAACCGGCAGGTCATCCCGGCGGGCACGCAGCCCCGGACGCCCACGCGCGGCACGGCGGCCCCGGAACCACGGTGCCGCACGGTCATGGGGGGCACGACCAGGCGGCGAGCCACGCCGCGGGGGTGGTGATCTCGCCGCATGACGCGATGGGTCATGGCGGTCATGGGGGGATGTCGATGGACGCCATGGTCGCCGACATGCGCAACCGGTTCCTGGTCGCGGCGGTGCTGTCGGTGCCGATCACGTTGTTCTCCCCGATGGGACGCGACATGCTCGGCTTCGGGCTGCCGGCGCCGTTCGGGTTGCGGGACGAGGTGTTCGCCCTGGTGTTGTCGCTGCCGGTGGTGTTCTACGCGGGCTGGATCTTCTTCGACGGGGCTTTCCGCGCCCTGCGGAACCGGACGCTGGACATGATGGTGCTGGTCGCGATCGCGATCGGCGCCGGGTGGCTGTACAGCCTGTACGTCACGCTCACCGGTGGTGGCGAGGTGTTCTTCGAGGCGGCCGCGGTGCTGACCACGTTCGTCTTGTTGGGGCACTGGTTCGAGATGCGGGCCCGCGGCGGCGCGAACGACGCCATCCGGGCGTTGCTGGACCTGGCGCCGCCGATGGCGACGGTGATTCGTGACGGGGTCGAGGCCGACGTGCCCACCAGCGAGGTGCTGGTCGGCGACCTGGTGCTGGTCCGTCCCGGCGCGAAGGTGCCCGTCGACGGCGTCGTCCGGGAGGGCCGTTCCGAGGTGGACGAGTCGATGGTGACCGGGGAGTCCTTGCCGGTCGACAAGACGGTCGGTTCAGCGGTGGTGGGGGCGTCGATCAACACCACGGGGACGCTGCGGGTGGAGGCCACCAAGGTGGGCGCGGACAGCGCCCTGGCGCAGATCGTCGCGCTGGTGCAGCAGGCGCAGAACTCGAAGGCCCCCGGCCAGCGGCTCGCGGACCGGGCGGCGTTCTGGCTGGTGCTGGTGGCCATCATCGGAGGAGGGCTCACGTTCGGGGCCTGGCTGCTGGCCGGCGCGTCGGTCCAGACGGCGATGCTGTTCGCGATCACGGTGGTGGTCATCACCTGCCCCGACGCCCTCGGACTGGCGACGCCGACCGCGATCATGGTCGGCACCGGTCTGGGCGCCAAGCGAGGAGTGTTGTTCAAGAACGCCACCGCCCTGGAGACCTCCGCGAAGGTCAACACGGTGGTGATGGACAAGACCGGCACGCTCACCCGCGGCGAACCCGAGGTGACCCAGGTCATCGCCGTCGGGGGCGACCCCCACCTCGACCTGGTCGCGGCGGTGGAGCGCGAATCCGAACACCCGCTCGCGGCCGCCGTGGTCACCCATGCCGACGCCCTCGGCGTCGCGACCCGTAAGGCTGCCGAGTTTCGCAACGTGCCCGGCCACGGGGCCACCGCCGTCGTCGACGGACTGGACGTTGCGGTCGGAAACCGGCGGCTCATGGAGTCCCTCGGTGTCGACCTGTCGGCGGCGGGGCCGATCCGCGAGCGGGTCGCCGCCCAGGGCCAGACCGCCGTGTTCGGAGCGGTGGACGGCCGCATCGTGGCGGTCATCGGGTTGGCGGACGCCCCCCGCGAGACCTCCGCCCGGGCGGTCGCGGCGTTGCACGACCAGGGCGTGCAGGTCGTGATGCTGACCGGCGACAATCAGGCGACCGCACAGCGGATCGCCGCCCAGCTGGGGATCGACACGGTGATCGCGGACGTGCTGCCCGGCGACAAGGCCGCCCATGTGGCCGATCTACAACGCCAGGGGCGGGTGGTGGCGATGGTCGGTGATGGTGTCAACGACGCCCCTGCTCTGGCCCAGGCTGACGTGGGGGTCGCGATCGGGGCGGGCACCGATGTGGCGATCGAGACGGCCGACCTGGTCCTCATGCGGTCGGACCCCCTCGACGTGCCGACCGCCCTGACCATCGGCCGTGGCACGCTGCGGAAGATGCGGCAGAACCTGGGCTGGGCGGTCGGTTACAACGTGGTCGCCCTGCCAATCGCGGCCGGCGTGTTTGCCGGCGTCGGGCTGACCCTACGGCCAGAGATCGCTGCGCTGTCGATGTCCGGTTCCAGCCTGATCGTCGCTGTCAACGCCCTGCTGCTGAAGCGGTTGCGGCTCCCCGACGAGTCCCAGCGCCGACCAGGCACCCCGGCCGCGCAGGCTGCGTCGGGATCTTGACGCGACCTTGATCCGATCCTGCCGATCCGGACACGAGTCCCGCCTAACCTGACACCAGAAGCGGTACCCCTGGGGGGTATCAGGACAGGGTGAGGTGGTTGTGATGAGTTGGCTCGTCATCGGCGGCGCGGTGGTCGTCACCGGGTTGTTGTGGTGGTTCTTCTTCGGTCCGAAGCGGGCCGGACAGGTGAGCCTGGAGGACGGCGTCCAGGTGGTGCGGGTCACCGTGGACGGTGGCTACAGCCCGGACGTGATCGAGGGCGTCCGCCCGGGCGTACCGGTCAGGCTCCTGTTCGACCGGCAGGAGAGCGGTGAGTGCACCTCGCGGGTGGTCATGCCCGACTTCAAGGTCAACGCAGCGCTGCCGGCGTTCCGGACCACGGCGGTCGAGTTCCTTCCCACCGAAACGGGGGAGTACCGGTTCGCGTGCGGGATGAACATGGTGTCCGGAGTGGTCCGGGTCAGCGGGAGCCCCCCGGCCGATACCCAAGGCGGCGGCACCGTGGTGGAGCAGGCCTCCCGGCCGGTGGACGGAACGACCGCGGCCGGCGGCACCGCCCCCGACGCGGAGGCGGAGGAGGCTGAGCGTGCCGCCGAGATCCGCGACTTGACCCGCCGCCTGCTGGTGGGTGCGGTGCTGTCGGCGCCGGTGCTGGTCGCGGTGATGGCGGTGGAGTTGTTCCAGGCGATGTGGGTTCCCGAGTTCCTGATGAACCCGTGGCTACAGCTGGCGTTGATCGCTCCGGTGATGTTCTATACCGGCTGGCCGATCCACCGGACCGGCTGGAAGGCGCTGTCGCACCGGACCGCCGACATGAACTCGCTCATCACGCTCGGCACGTTTGCCGCCTTCGGCTACAGCCTGGTGGTCACGTTCCTGCCCTGGCTGCTGCCCGACGCGCTGCGGCACGTGTACTACGAGGCCGTCGGGGTGATCATCACCCTCATCCTGCTCGGGCGGCTGCTCGAGACGAAAGCGAAGGCCGGCACCGGTGAGGCAATCCGAGCTCTGATCGGGCTGCAGCCCCGCACCGCCCGGGTTGAGCGCGACGGTGCCGAACTCGAGGTCGGCGTTGATGAGGTGCGGGTCGGCGACATCGTGCTGATCCGGCCCGGCGAGAAGCTCCCGGTCGACGGCGAGGTGACCAGCGGCTCCTCCTCGATCGATGAGTCGATGGTGACCGGCGAATCCATGCCGGTGACCAAGTCCGTCGGTGACACCGTGATCGGCGCCACCATCAACACCACCGGCGCCCTGCGCTACCGGGCCACCAAGGTCGGCGCCGACACGATGCTGGCCCAGATCATCAAGCTGGTCCGCGAAGCCCAGGGCTCTAAGGCGCCCATCCAGCGGCTCGCCGACCAGGTGTCCAGCTACTTCGTGCCCGCGGTGATCGTGATCGCGGTGTGGACCTTCGTCGCGTGGGTGCTGGTCGGCCCGCCGCCGGTGTTCATCTTCGCGCTCGTCGCCGCCGTGTCGGTGCTGATCATCGCCTGCCCCTGCGCCCTAGGGCTCGCCACTCCCATGTCGATCACCGTCGGCACCGGCAAGGGCGCCTCGCACGGCATCCTGATCCGCTCCGCCGAGGCGCTCGAGACCGCGCACAAGCTGCAGACGATCATCCTCGACAAGACCGGCACCCTGACCCGCGGCGTCCCGGCCCTCACCGACGTCATCCCCGTGACCGACGGCGGTGAGGACCGCCTCCTGGCCGCTGTCGCCGGGGTCGAGCGCGCCTCCGAGCACCCGCTGGCGGCCGCGATCGTGGCCGGGGCGACCGAGCGCGGGCTCGCTGTGCCCGAGGTCGACGGGTTCGAGTCCGTCACCGGCCAAGGGGTGATGGCGCGGGTCGACGGGCGGCCCGTGCTGGTCGGCAACCGTCGGCTGCTGGACGCGTTCGGGGTGGACGCGGCCGTCCTGCTCGCCGCCCACGACCGGCTGGCCGCCGAAGGCAAGACCGCGATGCTGGTCGCGGTCGACGGACACCCCGCCGGCGTCGTTGCTGTAGCCGACACCCTCAAGGAAGGCGCCCCGGCGGCGGTCGCAGCCCTCCAGGCCCGCGGCATCGAGGTCGTGATGATGACCGGCGACAACCGGCACACCGCCGCCGCGATCGCCCGCCAGGTCGGCATCACCCGCGTCGTCGCCGAGGTCATGCCCGACCACAAGGCCGCCGAGGTCCGGCGCCTGCAAGCCGACGGCAAGGTGGTCGGCATGGTCGGCGACGGCATCAACGACGCCCCCGCCCTCGCCCAGGCCGACGTCGGGTCGGCGATCGGGACCGGCACCGACGTCGCGATCGAGTCCTCCGACATCACGTTGGTCTCGGGGGCACTGGTGGGCATAGTGACCGCCGTCGACCTGTCCCGGGCCACCATGCGCAACATCAAGCAGAACCTGGTGTTCGCGTTCCTGTACAACATCCTGGGCATCCCGATCGCCGCCGGCGTGCTCTATCCGGCGTTCGGGATCACCCTCAGCCCGATCATCGCCGCCGCCGCGATGGCACTGTCGTCGCTGTCGGTGGTCGCCAACGCGAACCGGCTCCGCCGGTTCACCCCCCGTCCACTGGCTGCCACCACCCAGGTGGCCGGCGTCGACCCGCTCGTCGAGGTGGGCGGCAGCGTCGAAGCCTCACACCACACCCAACGAAAGGAAACCACCATGTTCGGCCTGTTCGGCAAGAAGAAGGACACCACCGCCAAGGTCGTCGACCCGGTCTGCGGCATGAAGATTGATCCGACCGACGCGGCCGCCACCCGCGACCACGACGGCACCACGATCTACTTCTGCTCCAAGGGCTGCGCCGAAACCTTCGACGCGGACCCGCACCGTTACGCGCATGGACCCTCCGGCGCCGGCCACCACTGACCCGGGCGCTTCCGCCCCTGCAGCCCACGGGAGTGCGTCGGGCCCACGGACCCGACGTGCCCTGCTGGGCCGGCTGCGGCGCATCGAGGGGCAGGTCCGCGGGATCGCCCGGATGGTCGACGGCGACGCCGACTGCATCGAGATCCTCACCCAGGTGGCCGCAGTCACCCACGCCCTCGAAGCCGCAGCCCTGATGCTGGTCGACCAACACCTCCGCGACTGCCTGCAGCGGGGGGCAGCCACCACCCTGGCCGACGAGCAGACAAAACAGTTGGAGCAGGCCCTCCGGGCCGTCGAACGGCTGCTCCGCACTTGAAGCTGGTCCTGCGTGTGAAAAGGGCGGGTGGGTCGCGAACGCGACCCCCCGCCCTTGCGCGTCACGCCTCCGTCGGGCCGCCCGCGGGGGCAGGGCCTCGATCAGGCTGTGCCGACCGGTCGGCCGCCCGGCAGGTCATACCACTCCTGCAGCCAGTCCTGCATCTGGGCGATCTCTGCCAGTTGGGCGTCTCGGATGTCGCTGCACAGGGTCAGCAGTTCGTCGTGCTCGGCGTTCGCCAGGCACTTCTCGGCCTCCCGGATCGCACCCCGGTGGTGGCGGATCATCGACCGCAGGAACGCGACCTCGAACTCCTCGCCGTCCAGGTCGTGGAACCGGTGCATCGACTGCATCCCAGTCATGTCCGGCTCGTGGGAGATGCCGTACCAGTCCTCCAGCCACTGCTGCATGGTCGCGATCTCGGCCGACTGGGTGGCCACGATCGACTCACACGTCGCTGCGAGCTCGTCGTAGACCGCCTTCTCGACGCACATCTCGGCCATCATCACCGCCATGTGGTGGTGGTCGATCATCCCGGTCAGGAAGTCGACCTCGAACCGGGCCGCCTGATCGGACGCCGCCGGTGCGCTCGCCTGTGCCGGTGGTGCGGCCGCCACCGCCACCCCGGTCAGGGCGCCGGTCGCCAGCAGGGCCCCCGCCAGTGCGGACGCCAGGCGTCGGGTCTGGTTCGTGTGTTCCATCATGCCTCCCTTGGTTGTTCGCCTCAGGTGTGAGGATGGGCATCGACGCTACCCACCGGGGTTTCGCGGCGTCGAGCCCCGGATCGGGGTTCTTGGCCGAATCTTGAGGTTTTCGCCAGGCACCCCCGCCCAGTTTCATCGGCTTCTTGACGTGATCTTGGCTGCCGCTCAGGGGGCCCTTGACCCCGGCCCGCGACAGTGGGAGCCGGCGTGCCACGCGGGTGCGTCGCTTGATGGAGGAGTCTCGCCGTGTGGCCGGTGTTGTTCTCAGTGTTCGGAATCCAGATCCAGTCGTACGGGGTGAGCAAGGCCCTCGCGGCGCTGGTCGCCGCATGGCTGCTCGGCCGGGCCTTCCGCCGGCTCGGCTTCCCGGTGGAGCAGGCGCACTCGCTGGTTCTGTGGGCGGCGGTGTGGGGGTTCGTGGCCGCCAAGGTGTACTTCCTGATCGACAACCGCGCCCAGTTCAGCTGGCACCTGCTCGGTAGCTCGGGGTTCGTCTGGTACGGCGGGCTGATCGGCGGCATCCTCACCGTCGTCGTCCTGACCCGCCGCTACCGGCTGCCTCTGGCCAGCGTGGCCGGCGCGACCGCGCTCCCGCTGTCGGTGGCGTACGGGATCGGCAGGATCGGCTGTTTCCTGGCGGGCGATGGCACCTACGGCACGCCGACCGACCTGCCCTGGGGGATGGCCTTCCCGGACGGCGTCGTGCCCGTGACCGTCCCGGTTCACCCCGCCCAGTTGTACGAGGCTGCCGGCGCGTTCGCGATCGCCGCCGTGCTCTGGCTGCTCGCCCGCCGCTGGCTGCCGCTGTCAGTGTTCGGCGGCTACCTCGCCCTCAGCGGGGCCGCGCGACTGCTGGTCGAGATCGTCCGGGTCAACGACCGCGTCCTGCTCGGCCTCACCGAAGCGCAACTGTTCGGCGTGCTCAGCATCATCGCCGGCGTCATGCTGATCGCGGTCGACCGCCGGCAGCGGACCCCCGAGCCCGCCGCCGCACACCCGGTCGAGCCGGCACGCGTGTGATCCACTCGGTGAGACGGCCACGCCCGCGATGACGACCCTGCGGACCGCACGGGACGCGTCATGGGCCCGGCAGCGGTGGCCGCGTCACTGGGCACCGCTGGTCGCGGCGGGGGCGGCGGGTGCGGCGGGGTTGATGACGGGCACGGGTGTCGCACCGCTGGGCTGGTGGCTCGCCCCACCGCTTGGCGTCATGGTGCTCACCGTCGCCGTGCACCGGAGCACGTCGCTCCGGGCTGCGGCTGCCGTGGGGCTGGCCTACGGCCTTGGCCTGTCCGGACCAACCCTGGGCTGGCGGGCCGCCATCCACCCGGCCGCCCTGGTAGGGCTGCTGTTGCTCTCCTCCAGCTGGTATGCGGTCACGGCCGTGCTGGTCCGCGCCGCCGGCCGGAGCCGCGGCTGGCCCGTACTGGCAGCCCTGGCCTGGTTGGGCGTGGAGTTCCTCGCCGCCCGCGTCCCGTTCGGCGGCTTCGGCTGGCTGCGGCTCGGCTACACCCAGATCGACTCGCCCCTGGCCGGGCTGTACCCCTTCATCGGGGTGGCCGGCGTCAGCTTCTCCGTGGTCCTCACGGGACAGCTGGGCGCCTGGATCCTGCTGGGGCCCTCCAGGCGGCGCCTGGCCTGGTCCGCGGCGTGGCTGGTCGTCGTCACCGGCGCCGCCACCGCCGGTACCGTGACCCCGACCCCGCCCCCTGACGGCGTCGTCACCGCGGGCTGGGTCCAGGGTGGCGCACCCGGCGGCGTCTACGGCCTCGGCCCGCCTCGCACCATCACCACCAACCAAGCACGGGCCACCCGCGAACTGGCCGCCGCGATCGACGCCGGCCGCCTGCCGGCCCCCGACTTCGTCGTGTGGCCCGAGAACGCCACCGACCTCGACCCCGACACCGACCAGCGCACCGGCCAGCTCGTCGAGCAGTCCGTCGCGGCCGTGGGGCGTCCCGTGCTGGTCGGCGCCATCCTCGACGGTCCCGGACCCCGCCAGCGGCGAACCGCCGCCCAATGGCGCGAACCCGACGGCCGGATCGGGCCCACCTATCAGAAACGCTCGATCGTCCCGTTCGGCGAATGGATCCCGTTCCGAGACGTGCTGCTGCCGCTGATCCCTGCCCTGCGCTACGTCGGCGCCCAGTCCGTGGCCGGCACTGATCCGGGTCTTCTCGACGTACAGCTCCCCGACGGACGCTCGATCAGCCTCGGCGTGCTGGCCTGCTTCGACGTCGCCTTCGACCCCGTCGTGCACGACCTCGCCACCGCGCAGGCCGTCATCGTGCAAAGCAACAACGCCATGTACCAGGGCACCGCCCAGATCGAGCAACAGTTCGCCATC
>Ga0334890_1001215_pt1 | contig 36407 bp, 26 predicted proteins | sample GraSluR1_MG_3_FD_207220 | JGI IMG/M metagenome (GOLD analysis project Ga0334890, IMG submission 207220) | Sludge microbial communities from methane-producing bioreactor in Wageningen University, Netherlands - Granular Sludge_31_08-R1 | ecosystem: Engineered > Bioreactor > Anaerobic >... | reverse complement strand
ATGCGGAGCGGGTGCGACGCGCACCGAACTGGACCTGTTCGGGCGGGGGGGCGGCGCGGCGCTCGCCCTGGCGGCGGGGGCCTTCTTCCTGCTGAGAGGATCGCTGTTTGCACTGCCGGCGGCCTGGGTGCGGGGAAGGGCGGGGTGGGTGAAGCACGTCTACTTCGTGTACTACGGCGCGGGAAGGCTCTGCGGGCTGGTGGGCGGAGCGTACGAGGAGTACCGGACCGTCCATGGGCGGTAGAGACGGGGTCGCTCACTCCGGCCGTGACGGCCGGCCATCCGCCAGGTTCCGGTAGATGCGGACCAACCGGTCATTCGCCTTCTCCAGATCAAAATTCTTCTGCACGTGTGCCCGGCCGGCTCGGCCGAGGTGCGCCCAGAGATCGGGATGGTCGATCAGGTGAATCAGGCGTTCGGCCAGGGCGTCCGGGTCTCGTTGCGGCACCAGATAGCCCGACCGGCCATTGAGGACGTTTTCCGGTATCCCGCCCGTTTCCGTCGCCACGACCGGCAGGCCCACCGCCTGCGCTTCGGTCAGCACGCCGCCCAGGCCTTCCTCCGCCCCGTCGGAAGCCACGATGCTGGGAAGGACGAACAGATGTGCCTGTGCATACAGACTCGTCAACGCCTGGTGCGTTTGCGCCCCCAGGAACTCGACGCAGTCGGACACGTCCAGGTCCCGGGCAAGCCGAGTCAGGGAGTCGCGCAGGGGGCCGTCGCCCACGATGCGGAATGCGATGTTCGGCTCGTGCCGCCGTACCCGGGCGACGGCGCGAATGGCGTACTCGATGCCTTTGACTTCCACCAGGCGGGCGACCGTCAGGATCTGGATCGGGCCGGATGCGGGGGGCCGGCGTTCGACGAACGGGAACCGGGTCAGATCGACCGCCACGCGCAGGCAGAAGATCCGGTTGCGCGGGCAGCCGAGGTCCAGCGCGCGTTGGACCAGAAACTGCGAGTTGGCGGCGAAGAGGTCACCCACGGCAAACAGGTGGTCGTAGATTCGCGGGCCCGCGGTTCGTGGAAACACGGTCAGGTCGTATCCGTAGAAGTGCGCGAGCAGCGGGCCGTGGAGCAGCCCGTGATCCCGAAGGAAGGCGGCGGCGATGCTGTTGGTGCCGAAGTGGCCGTGAATCACGTCAAAGCGATCCGGCTGAAGGGCGGGGAGCGTTGCGTACAGCAGCTTCAGAGAGGACGCCAGGGGGCCGTATCGGGAGACGCGCAGGGCGTCGAGGATGACACCCGGTCTGCGACACGCGGCCGCAGCCGCCAGCACCGTCAGCTTGGCCAGTCGGGGTCCGCGTCGCTCGGAGAGGTGCGGGGCACGAAGGCGTTGCATGAGCCCATACCGGGCGACCGCCGGATGAACCACGTCGCTGCGGTCGATTCGGTGCGCGTAAATGGTGACCTCATGGCCCCGGTCCAGGACACCGGTGATCTGGTCCATCACAAAAGTCTGTGAGAGCGTCGGGAAGCCGGCCACAACGAAGGCGATCTTCATGGTTTGCCCCTCCTGCCGGTGATGCGGCGATGCCACCGATGGAGCGTGGCCCATCCCACACGGCGGAGGAGGGGCTCGGCCAGCATTTCACAGCGAAGCAGGGCATATTCCTTTCGGAACCGGCGCATGCGTGGATACGCCTGGACGGCCCAGCGGGCCGTCGCGATGTCGCCGTACACGACATGCCGTCGGGCGGTCAGCAGGGCCATGAGTGCCAGATACTCCTCCAGGGCCGAGCGGTGTGAGTCCGGGCAGAGCGCACGGATCGGACCGGGATCGGTCAGGACGGGGCGGACGGGAAGGCGGGTCCGGCCGTGGATGCCCAGTTCCGAGGCGTCCGTGTGATACCAGGCGAGCGGGGTGGGGTTGCGGTAGAGGCTTTGGGTCAGCAGCAGCTTGAGCCAGAGGTACCCGTCCTCGCCATAGGTGCAGCGGTTTTCGTAGAAGCCACCCAGGCGAAGGGCGACCTCGCGGCGGCAGACCACGGTGCCGGTCCAGGTAGACTCCACGGCCTGCTTCACGCGCCAGGCGGAGACCCCGGCGGGCAGCCGCCATACGCCGGGGCGGAACAAGGGGGAATCGGCTCTCGTGGCGCGCTCTCGTTTCTGCGTTCCCTCGTAGTATCCGCTGACGCACGCCGCGCAGTCCGGGTGATTCGCCAGGTGCTGCACGGACGTGCGAAGAAGACCCGGCAGCCACTCGTCGTCGGCGTCGAGGAAGGCGGCGAGCAGGCCTCGACTCTCCCGCAGCCCGCGGTTTCGGGCGGCTCCGGGGCCGGCGTTGGGCTGGCGGATCAGCCGAATGCGGGGATCCCCGCAAGCGAGGACGTGTTCGGGGCCGGAATCCGTTGAGCCGTCGTCGACCACGACAATTTCGAAGTCCGTCCAGTCCTGGGCAAGGACGGATTGCAGCGTGCGGGCGACGTGGGTTTGCTTGTTGTACAGGGGAACGATCACCGAGACCGCTGGAACAGAAACGTCGGAGCCGTGTTCGGTCATCGTCATCGCGGTGTTGCTACGGCGACGCCAGCCGTTTCAGACGCATCAGACTCAGAGCGCTCGACCGCAGAAACCGACTCTTGGACAACCGCCATTCATACGCAGAATGACCCCGTGCGGTTGCGCAAACAAGGCGAATGGCCGCGATCGCCAGCAATGCCAGGGATTCTCGTACGCGTCTGAGCTGCTCCAGCCGGGTGCTCGGTCCGTCTGCCAGGCCGGCGGACAGGCCGGCGCCCCAGGATTGCCGCTCGAAGTACTTCCAGGCCAGGCGTTGTCGGTCGATCAGGTGCCCCACCCGGGTGAACGGATCGTACACGACCCGCCCACCGGACTCAACGATGCGGGCGATGACGACGGTCTCCTCGCCGGCCAGCAGGGCGGCGCCCGTTCGCCCGAGAGAGGTGTCAAACCCTCCGGCCGCCACCAGGGCCGCCTTTCGAAAGGCGAGGTTCAGCCCGTACAGGCGGCGTCCGGACTCCAGCTCGCGGCGTTGGGGTCCGAGATCGACTTCGGAGAGGGCCCGGCGGAAGTGCGGCCCCAGCCAGGGCGGCGGCGTGCGGTCGAAGAGGAGACCGGCGCGGCCCCCCACGACGTCGGCCCCGGTGGCGGCGAGGCAATCGTCGAGACGTTCGATCCAGTCCGTCTGGACGAGAACGTCGTCGTCCAGGAAGGCAACGATGTCGCCGCGGGCTTCCGCCACGCCTCGGTTGCGGGCGTGGGAAAGGCCTTGCCGGGTCTCGAGAAACACGCGAAGGCGGACGCGGGATTCGAGTCGTTCGAGGACCCGGCGGGTGTGGTCCGTCGAGTTGTTGTCGACCACGATGAGTTCGTACGGGATCCGCGCCAGGCCGGGCTGGGCAACGAAGCGGTCCAGCATCCGGGCGAGCACGTCGGCTCGGTTGTACGTGCATACGATGACGGAAATCATTCCTGCCGCGGTGCAGACCGCGTCCTTTCTGCGTCTTCGGCGACGTCAGCCGTTCGGTTGCGTCCAGCCCGCGGCTTCGCACAACGCGCCGTAGAGGCGGGCCACGTCCTCCGGCATGTGGCCTTCCGCAGCCGATCGCCGGAGGGCCGGTTCCACGAAGCGGCGGTCCACCCGGGCCTCGACGAACGGATCGAGCCGATCCAGCCCGTCGCCGTACAGTATCTGGTCGTAGTGCAGAAAGAGCCAGTCGCCCAGTCGGCTGTGCCGATCGAGGACGTGTCGATACATGAGTGTCCACACCTCGTACGCCGTGGGTTCGTCCATGGGAAGGTCCTTCAGGTAGGGTTCTTCCCGGCACTCCTTGAGGATGCTGTGGACGGTGCGCCGCGGATCGCGGAAGACGCACACGAACACCGTGTCGGGCAGATGCGGTCGCCACGCAGGCAGCGTGTAGCAGAACCGGGGGTCTTTGAAGGCGAACGGGGTGCGCGCCACTTGCCTGCGGATGCGTTCGACGAGCCGGGCCGAACAGGGAAGAGGTGCGTCGAGGGGGACCCGGGCCAGCCAGCGCTGGGCCCGACCCATGCGGTGACGCGTGAACGGACCCAGAAGCCCTTTGCGCCGCGGTGGGCACACGCCGAACAGCAGGGTCTCGTTGATGGCCTCGATGGCAAACGATTCGAAATAGCCTTTCGGATTGCCGGGGGTCGCAGGCATCAGATCCTGACCCGCGAAGAACCCGGCTCCCTGCAGGGCGCCGGCCACCATGCTCGTGCCGCTGCGTCCGCAGCCCAGCACGATGCAGTTCCTCATCGAATCGCCTCCGGACCCGTATTGGAGAATCCCGTCCAGACATCCATTCGCAACGGCGGCATGCGGAAGCGTCGAGACCAGACGTACGCCGCCGCGCCGTGCAGCTCACGAACAAACGGCCTCAGATCCCCTCGCCGTAAACCCCGCCACGCGTGCCCGGCCCACTCCCGGGCGAATTTCCCGTACCCCAGGAAAACGAACTTCGCGTAGAACGCCCCGCGGGCGAAGTCGTCGGCACGCCGCAGGGGCGCCAGTCCCTTCTGCACGCGCCGCCCGTGGTGATGAAAGACCACGATCTCCGGCACGTAAGCGCCCTTCATGCCGGCGAGCGAGGCGCGGGCGAGATAGTCGGCGTCGTCTCCACGAAAGGGAGTTCCGGGGCCCAGTTCCGGGTCGAACCCGCCGATGGCTTCCACGACGCGGCGGCGGAACACCATGTTCGATCCCAGAAGGGTGCCGGGACGGCGGAATCCTCCCGGGGGGACCTTCCGCGGCTCGCGGCGGTCCAGGATCGTATACCGGGCGTCTCGCTCATCGTACAGCAGCACCCGGCCTCCGCAATAGTCGATGGGGCGATCGTCGAATGCGGCAAGGGCGGCGCGCAGGAAGTCGGGAGCGGGATAGCAATCGTCATCGGTGAAGGCGAGAAGCTCTCCTTGCGCATGGGCAATCCCGGCGTTGCGAGCACGTCCGAGTCCGGGGGTAGGTTCCAGGGCAACGGCTGCGGCGAACGCCGCCGAGTGAGCAAACGCTTCACACACGCGGTGTGTTTCGTCGGTCGAGCCGTTGTCCACGATGACCAGTTCGCCCCCGGCCTCCCGGAAGTCAATGGGATTCAGCCATTCCAGGCAGCGGCGCATGGAAGCCGCCCGATTTCGCGTGCAGATGATCAGGGATATTCGCGGTCTGCTGCGGCTCATGGGGCGGCGCTCCTTCCACCCGGGAGGAACGAATCCGGTGCATGGCGCAAGACCACGTGGCCGGGGAGCGGGCCGTTGCGTATCGAGCCGACTTCGCCGCGTCGGGCAGAAACGCGTGCCGAGGCAAGTGGCTTGCACCGAGGCGGATACGATCCGATCGCGGCTCGATTTCGACGGGCGGCGTTGTGGGTCATGCCTTCTCCCGCGATCCGAACGGGATCGCCAACCGAATGAACTCGAACACTTCGCGGAGCAGGTGGGGGGCCGCATACCGGACGAACAGGACATACGTCAGCGCGCCGGTTCCGGTGCTGAGAAGCAGGAGCCATCGCAGGCTGACTCGATCGTACAGTGTGAACTTGCAGAGGAGCACAACCGCGAGCATGACCAGCGAACCCGTCAGGGGGAAGGTGTATTGGCGCAGGTAATGGCGCCAATCCAGCCCCAGGAGTCGATCCACCAAAACGAGACACAGGGGGCCGGTGAGATACGCTCGAAGGACGAATGCCGCGGCAACGACAACGATTCCCCAGCGGACAACGATCAGAGGGACCAGGATGCTGGTGATCGTGTTCAGCGCGCTCAGCCAGAACGCCCACGAGGCCTTGCCATGCGCCATCAGGATCGGTGTGTTGAAGTAAAAGACGCTGAAGGCGATTCCGGCCAGGGAGAGAATCTCCATGACGGGAACGCTGTTGGCCCACTTCGCCCCCAGGACGACATGCACCAGCTCGGGTGCAACCCCAAACAGGCCGATGAACGCAGGAAACGCAATGAGGCTGGTCAGCCGGGTGGCCGTGTGAAAGGCGTGTCGCATCTGGTCCCGGTTTCCCTGCAGACGCGACAGGGTCGGAAGCATGACCGTCGAGGCGTTTTCGGTCAGAATGCGAAACAGGGTGGTCAGCAAACCCATCGCCACGGAGTAGTAGCCAAGTGCGACGGGGCCCAGGAAGTATCCGACGACGAGGATCGGCCCCCGACGGTTCGCCACCTGCAGCACTTCCATCCCCACGACATGCAGACCGAATGCGAGAAGATCCCGGGCATGCCGCCGCGATACACGGGAACCGGGACGCCAGTTCGACACGGTCCAGAGTGCGACGGTCCCCACCGCCGTGCTCACCAGGTTCTGAGCCACGAGGCTCCAGACGCCGCAGCCGGACAGGGCCATGGCGATCCCCACCGCGCTGCCGGCGGCGGCAGCCAGCAGCTTCCGCAGGGCCAGCGATTTGAAATCCATGTGGCGGCGGAGTATGGCTCCCTGCGTGGCCCCCAGCCCACCCAGGATGAATCCCAGTGAGAGCCAGCGTAACAGCGGCGCCAAGGTCTCCTGGTCCAGCAGGATCGCCAGCGGCTCTGCGAGCAGCAGGGTGAGGCCGCACATGACGACCCCGCCGACCACGTTCATCCAGAATGCCGTGTCCAGGTGTCCGGGTCCCAGCTTGGCACGTTGAACGATCGCCTGGCCGAACCCCTGGCTCACAAAGATGCCCAGAAACGCTGTAACGGCTGACGCCAGGGCGATCTGGCCGAACGCGGCCGGCCCCAGGCGCCGAGCGAGCACCAGCGTCACCGCGGTCGTGAGGAGGCTGGAACCCCAATTCTGCACCGATGACCAGAACACGCCGCGGACGGCCTGCTGCCGTAGACTCATGGCATGTCTGCTCCTGCGCCGGGGGACATCCGTCGCTCTCCTGCACGTGGCTCCTGTTCCGGCCCGACCATTGGAACCGGGGCCCGGGAATCACGTCAAGCCGCCCAGGGTCGTCTGCGGGGTTTCCACTCCGGCCGCCGGCCCGCCAGGACGCGGCGCGCCCCGATCCACAATCAGCCAGACGGCCAGTCCCAGCGCCGTCACGAGCTGCACCACGAGAACCGTCCAGACAATCTGCTCGAGACTCCCGTGCCAGCGGGCCAGCAACCCGGCTTCCGCAACCAGAGCGGTCACGTAGAACCACAAAAACCGGAAGCGGCCCAGAGAGGCGTACAGTACGGTGATCAGGCCGGCAACATACGTCAGCATACGCGCCAGGGCCAGCGGGCCAAGCACCCCACCGGCGGCGTCGAATTGCGCCCCGTAGACCCGCCGAACGATCGGATCCCCGGCAAACCAGAACAGCAACAGGGGGCCGGCGGCCAGCAGGACGAAGTACAGGCTGATGCGCACAAACGCTCCGCCCAGGCCGCGCCCCCGGGTGTACAAGTCCGTCAGGAGCGGGAGCAGCAGGATGTGGAACGGTGTGGCCACGACACTCATGGCCTTGGCGAGAATGAATGCCGCGCCGTAGGCGCCGGCCTGTGCTTCATCCAGACAGCTCTTGACCACGAAGAGATCCAGATTCTCAAAACCGGCCGCCGTGCCCATCAGAACGAACATGGGAAGCACGAAGCGTACGACGGCCGCTCCATCCATCGGCTCCGCCGGCTGATCGCCCCATACGGCCCGCAGTTGGCCCCACAGCAGGCCCAGGGTCAGGATCATGGCCAGAACGTACGCAACCAGGCCGACGGCCGCCGACGCAACGACGGCAAAGAGCGCGATGCCGATCCCGAGGCGGGAACCGGCTTCCGTCAGAATGTTCGCGTTGTACGCATGGAACCGCTGCACGCCCCGCAGCACGCCTCGCCCGACGCTCATCAGAAGCGTGAGGTAGACCATGCCGTACGCCAGAACCAGCAGCAGGATCGAGTGAAACCGAAACACGGATGCCAGAAACGGTCCGACCAGCAGGATCAGCGGAAAGCCGGCCAGTGCCCACAGGGCGACCGGCCGCGCGATGGCCGTGTGAAGCGTCCGCACCGCACCCACACGATTCTGTGCGGCAAATTGGGCGCTGAATCTGGTGATCGTACCGTTAATGGGTCCGAGGGCGATGTTGAAGAACGAAACAAATGCCAGCGCCGCCGTGAAATCGGCGTAGCCGCCGGCGGGCCCCATTTTTCGCCCGGCGTAGACGCAGTACACGAGGCTGAGCACGGCCGTGGTGCCGGTGCCCAGGGTCAACAGGACGCTGTGCCGAAACTCGGAACGCATCAATCATCACCCGCCGGCAGAGGAGGAAAGGGCGCCGTCCCCGTCCGGGAAGACCTCGACCGCGCGGCCGCATTATAGAGGGAGCCGAGGGCGGAACAAGAACGGCATGCGGCGGCCTGGGCCCCGCTGACAGGCGTTCAGGAGAACCGGACCAGCACGGACTTGGCATGGTCGGGATCGACGGCGAAGTCGTCGGGCAGCGGAGGCGCTCCTGTGACGGCAAACGGACGCGAACCGGCGGCGGCCGCGACCTGGTCCAGCAGCCAGTGTTTCGATGCTTTGCGCGAGTTCGTGCTGAGCAGCAGCGCGCCGCCGGGCGCCAGCAAGGCGAGCGCGTCCGCCACCAGGGGCCGCAAGTCCTTCTCCAGCGTGAAGCTTCGCCTGGGGTGCTTGGCCCGCGCGAACGTGGGCGGGTCGATAATGATCAGGTCGAACAGCCGGCCCTGACGCCTGGCCCGGACGAAGTACGCAAACACCTCGGAGCAAACGAAGGTGTGCGGCTCGAGGGGCAGCCCATTGATCGCGAAGTTCTCCTTGCCCGCCTCCAGTCGCGACTTGCTCAGGTCGACGCTGGTGACGCTTGCGGCTCCGCCCGCGGCTGCCGCCACGCTGAAGCCGCACGTGTACGCAAACAGGTTCAGCACGTGGCGGCCCTCGGCCACCTCGCGGACGCGCCGGCGATTCTCACGCTGGTCCAGAAAGAGCCCGACGTTCGAGCCGGACGTCGGTCGAATCCGAAAGCGCAGGCCCCGTTCCCGGATCACGAACTCCGCGTCTGCCGGTTGGCCGACAAGCGGGGTGAGGAGGCCGGGGTCCGATGGCCTGCCTGGCGAGCCGGAACGGTCTTTGGGCGATTGGCGCAGATACACGGAAGAGACGCCGAGCGTTCGCACGTACCAGTGGCCGATGTGCCGAAGCAGGTCTGTGTTGCCCTGGAACCGGCCTTGCTGCACATCGAGAATCAGGACCGGGCCGAACGCCTCGACGACGAGCCCCGGGACGCCCTCGTGTTGGCCGGTCAGCAGCCGAAGGGCCTCCACGCCCGGGTCGAGCAGGCACGACAGGCGGGTAGCCAGGGCCGTTCGCAGGTGTTCGCCCACGTACAGACGTCCCTGGACGGCGGCCCGAAAGGCCTCCGGCGGCGGTGACTTCACAACCAACGGGCGGCCGGTGACAGGGTGGCGGACGCGAAGCTCCGTGCGGTGAAGGAAATACCGCCCGGACTGGCGACGGTCTGATCGCCGGCTGTGCCGCACGTCGTTGAGGATCGGAATGCCCATCAGAAAGAGCTCTCGCCGAACATCGGCTTGCGCTGTCGGCGGGACCTCGAAACGGACCAGGGACAGGTCGTGCCCGGTGTCCTGCAGGTCGAGCTGGAGCCCCGGCCCGGGCGCCTTGTGATCGAGGGGTTTGGGTCCTGATTCACGGGGTCGCGGCCGGCTCGCCGTCCGGTTGAGCAGGTATCGCTGTCGCGGTCGCCCTCGCACAACCGCCACGTACCGGTGCGTCGCCGTCGGGCCCGGCAGGGCCCGGCCCAAGGCGCTCGCGACTTCCTCGCTCTTGGCAAACAGGACCGGCCCGGAGGCGAATCGGTCCAGCCGCTCGACCGGAATGAGGCCGCCGGTTGTCCCCGCGCCCCCATGCCCGGCCGCGGCCAGCAGATCGGGCAGCAGGGCGTGCAGGTCGGCGCGGCCGCGGTCTCGCGACGACGCCACTGCCGGCCCCGCGGGCTTGTCGACGACCAGCACATGGTCGTCTTCGTAGAGGATCGGCACCAGGTTGGCAGCAACACGATTCAGTCGCATGTTCGTTGGACCGTTCGTCCGCGTCGGCCGATGGCCCCGACGTGCGGCCATCGGCGCGGCGGCCCCGCATGGCGACGCGGAAACCACTGTATGTACCGCCCGCAGCCCGATTCTGCAATTGCCGGTGGAAAGACCGACCCAACGGTGCGTACGATTCGGCGCGGGACTGTGGAGTGGATGAGGAATGTGCCTACTCATTCCCCGCCCTCGCCGCCGACTGGCATTATGGGACCTCTGGGATAGGATACGGGACCGATCGAGGTTGCGGAGAAAACAAGCAGGTGGCCGATGAAAGCCCGGAGGGGCCGCCGGGAGGTCTAGCAGGCATGGACTGGGAAGCGATTCGAGACGAGTTTCCGATCACGCGGAACTTCAACTTCCAGAACCATGCGGCCGTCGCGCCGTTGAGCCGTCGCGCGGCCGAGGCCATGCGGCGATACGTCGCCCATTGTGAGCAGAACAGCTATCTGCGCGGGAACTTCTACAAGCAGGCGGACACGGTCCGGCAGACCTGCGCCCGCCTGATCAACGCGAAACCCGACGAGGTCACCTTCATCAAGAACACCAGCGAGGGCCTGAGCATGGTGGCAAACGGCCTGAACTGGCGTAACGGGGACAATGTCGTCAGCACCAGCGTGGAGTTTCCGGCCAACGTGTACCCCTGGCAGGCCCTGGCGGCCCGCGGCGTGGAGTTGCGGACGGCCATGGAGGAGCAGGGCCGCATTCCTTTGGAGCGTCTGATCGACCTGATCGACAATCGGACCCGCGTCGTGACGATCTCCTCCGTGCAGTTTGCCAGCGGGTTCCGGACGGACCTGGCGGCGCTGGGCGACTACTGCAAGGAGAAGGGCGTCTTCCTGTGCGTGGACGCGATTCAGTCGCTGGGCATGCTGCCGCTGGACGTGGAAGCCATGCACGTCGACTTCCTGTCCGCCGACGCCCACAAGTGGCTCTGCGGGCCGGAGGGTATCGGCGTCTTCTACGTTCGCAAAGAGCTGCAGGGGTTCCTGCGCCCGACGACCATCGGTTGGGCGTCCATGAAGAATATGCTGGACTTCGGCCGCTACCAGTTTGAGTTTCATGACGACGCCCGGCGCTACGACAGCGGCGCCTACAACTTGGCCGGCGTGTTCGGGTTGGGGGCCGCCGTGGACCTGCTCCTGGAGATCGGCGTGTCGAACGTGGAGAAGCGGGTCCTGTTTCTGACGGACCGGCTGGTGACGGGGCTGCGGGACAAGGGGTATCGCGTGGTGAGCTCGCGGGAGCAGGGCGAGGCCAGCGCTATCGTCTCGTTCATTTCGCCCGTGCATAACCACGACGACATCCAGCGGCACCTGGAGGGCGAACACCGGATCGTTATCGCCACGCGCGCCGGCCGGTTGCGGTCCAGCCCGCACTTCTACAACACTCCGAGAGAGATTGACCAGCTCATCGACGTGCTGCCGGGGCATTAGTCCGCGGCGGCGACGAGGCGCCGGACGGTGTCTTCCAGCAGCGGCACACCTCCGAACGTCATGCCCAGCGTCCGGAGTTTCCGCGTATCGATCTGGTGCCGGGGCTCCCTGGCAAGGTCCTCGATCACGCTGTGGCTGCCGGTGATGTCGCGGGCGATCGATGCCACCTGCTGTTCGGACACGTACATGTCATAGCCGTTGTACGCCTGCCCGGCGATGACGTTCGGGTCCGCGTGCAGGAGGACTTCCACGGCCCGGGCCACGTCAACGGCATGAACCTCCTTGCCCCCGCGCGCCGTGGCGATTCGCTCTCCACGCTTCACCCGTCGAACGAGCTCGAACCACCGGCTGGCGGAGACGGGGCGCGCGAGCCCGTAGATGCCCGTCGGACGCAATGAGCAGATGGGATACCCGTGGCCGAAACCGTAGCTATGCACGAACTTCTCGATGGCGGCCTTGTGGGCGCCGTAGTGGCTGGTGGGCCAGAGCGGATGAGACTCGTCGAGGGGGCGATCGTCCAGGATGATCTCGTGAACCGCGCAGGTCGCGATGAAGACGAACCGGCCCACCCCGGCGCGGCGGGCCGCCTCGATCAGCCGGATTGTGCCCACCACGTTGGTCTGCACGAAATCCACCGGGTCGCCTTCCGCGCCCCGAAACCCCGCACCGGGCCGGCACAGGGCCGCATGCACGACCGCATCCGCTCCATAGACAAGCGCCTCCGCGGCGGACGGATCGTCCAGCCGGCCCGGGACCCACTCGATGGCGTCGTGGTTCTGAAACCCGCCACGATCGGCTTGCGGCCGAAACCAGCACCGGCAGAAGTGTCCGCGTTCCGTCAAACGGTTCACGATGTACCGGCCCAGAAAGCCGGTGGCCCCGGTTAGGGCTACGCGCATGGTTCTCCTCCCTGATGCCATCCCGCCTGGCCGGCAAGCCAGGGTCTTCGCGGTACGACTCACGGCGGCTATACTGGCCGCTTCCGGATTCGCGATGATTGTAGGAGGCGCGACGGCTGGATGCGACCGCCACAGCGGACATGCGTGAAACTCCCGGGCGGTGTTCGTAACATTTGCCATACAAAATTGTTATGATTTGGCGTGACGGACAGGGACGGGAATGGGACGTTGAGGCTTCGCCGGATGCGGTCGTGCTGCGGTCGGCGGAAGAGACGCACGAGGTGCGTCGCGCGGACTGGGAACGCGACATCCAGGTTCAGAGCACTTCGCAGGGCATGGTGGTCCGCTTCTACGGGACCGATTGGGAGCTCGGGTTCCTCGTGACGCGAGCCAGAGCGGCGCATCTGCTGGAGCATGTCAATCTGGGAGTGGCTGAGCCCGTCACGGAGGCCCGGGAAACGCCGAGGGTGCGTGTGTCCGAAGGGCCGATGTGGCCGAAGATGATGCCGTCCCCCGTGTGGTCGGTGATCCTGGGTTCGCTGGCCTTTCTCCCCTGGCTCGGGTGGGCGTTCGGAGCTGCGTCCCTTGTGCTGGCGATCCGCTTCCTGCGACAGGCGAGGCGGACGCGCGCACTGTCACACGCCCGGGCGATGGCCGTCGTGGGAATCGCCTGGACACTGGCCGGTTTGGCGGTATCGGTTCTGAGCGTGTACTGTGCATATCGCTTGGGCGTGACCGGTTACCCCGGATCGCTCGTGCGAGGGGGTTGGGGATACAGCCACGCCGCGATCGCCGTATCCATCATCGTTGTCCTGCTATCGCTCTCCGTCCATGAGTGCGGGCATGCGATTACGGCCTGGTGGTGTGGCGACGATTACGCCCGTTCGCTGGGGCGCGTCACGCTCAACCCGCTGGCCCACATCGATCCGTTCGGGACGATCGTGCTTCCGATCCTGCTGGTCGTCGCCGGTGCTCCGGTGTTCGGGTATGCCAAGCCTGTGCCGGTACTGCTGGGCTCGGTTCAGCGCTACCGCCGAGCCCACATACTCATCTCGCTGGCCGGTCCCGGCTCGAATCTTCTGCTGGCGGCCGCTGCCGCGATGGGATATCTGCTTCTGGGTTGCTTGCTGATGCTGTGGGCGCCCCAGGCGGAGGTGTCCAACTTTTCGACCCGGATTCCGCAGGTCTTCATCGAGCCGATGCCGGGGGGGCCGGTCCTGGAAGCTGTGGCGATGGTGCTGAAGTCGACGATCATGATCAACTTGTTCCTGGCGGTCTTCAACCTGGTTCCGATCCCGCCTCTTGACGGGTCGTGGATATTGGAGCATCTCTTCCCGGAGAGCATCGGACGTCTGGTGGCGGCGATCCGGCCGTTTGGCTTCATCGTATTCCTGGTGGCGTTCTACGCGGATGTCTTCCATGTCGTCTTCGTACCGGCACTACACCTGCTCGGTTACTTCTACTGGCTGGTCTACTGGTGTACGGGTCTCTGAGCACAGATACGCCCGTGGGCATGGGGCGATCAGCGAGGATTCTGCATGAATGCAGCAGTCTGCCTGTGCGAGGGACGGGTTGCAGCCACATGCGGAACACCCACGGCTGGTGAACGTCTGCGGCATGTACGGCTACCCGGGTCCGGCTTGTCACCGCAAGGGGATGACGGCGGCGTCGGGGGTGGTGTTGCGGGCTCCGGCCGTGTCGGCGAGAGGATCCACGACTTCGATCCGGTTCTCTGTGTCGTGGTGCAGCTTCTCGTACGGGATGAAGACCGCGGGAACGCTCGTTTGTGCGTCGACCGACGCCGGTACGTTGACGCCGTTGAGCCGGAACCGTCTGTGCGATGCGTCGTCACGGGTGACTTCAATCCGCACGCGGCGTCCCTGGGCTCGTGCGGTAAGGCACAACGACCGGAAGGGTGACCAGGCGGCCGGGGCGACACACAACGCGTCCAACCCGGGCTGGAAGCCGAACACGTGGCGGATCAGCACCTTCAGCAACACGTTGGAGCTGCCGGTCTGCCAATCGTTCATGTTCTGCCCCGTCAGGTTGAGGGCGGGGTTGTACACGTAGGAGTTGGGCATGACGAAGGGGGAGTGGCTCAGCCCTTCGTGCCCGGGCGTGAATGGGAGAGTCTTCATCAACTGCGTCCACGCGCGGCGGGGCTCGCCCATCAGGAACAGGGCGCCAACGCCGAACAGCGTGGCATGCACGTAGGTGGCCCCGTTCTCGGCCGTGCCGATCGGCAGTTTCGGGATCCGCCCCACGCCCGGGGCGTCCGGGGCGAATCCGGGTTCAAACGTCTTGAGGCCGAATGGGGAGTCGAGACGATCCAGGGCGCCGAGGATGTCCTCGCGCAGGCCCCGCCGGCGGTCCAGGAGGCCCGAGAGGACCCAGAAGGCGTTGGACGTCAGCCCGTCGCGAGCCTGGCCGTCGCTGTCACAGAAGCTTCCCACGTCGTACTGGCGCCGGTCGCCCCAGCCGTGGACGATGCGCCGCTGCGTTCCCTGCCGGACCACCGCGTGGCGGAGGAGTCCCGCCTCCAGCTCCGATTGCAGATTCGCCAGGGCTTGCACGCGCCGGGGATGCTGCCCTGCGGAGTAGCGGTGGAGGAGAGCGAGCAGCTCGCCGGCGGCCTGGTAGAGCTGCAGGCTGGCCATCACGCTGACGCCGGTGCCGAACTCCATCGCGGAATCCTGCGTGGTGCCCAGCCCGTCCAGGGCGTCGTTCCAGTCCCCGTAGAGAGCTCGGAGCAGACCGGTGTGCGGGTCCCGGCTGCGGTCCAGGTAGTCCATGATGCGCAAGAGGTGGTCGAGCACGGTGTCGCGATCCGCCGCTGGCGCCATCCGACTTCGGTCGGCCGGGTCAATCTGATGATAGCCCAGCGTCTCGGACAGAAACGCCGCGTCGCCCGTGAGGCACACGTAGGCGTACACGGTGGAGATGACCCACAGGCCTTGGTCGACGAATTCTCGCAGATCGGCCGGCCCGGGGACGCCGTTGTGGGGGAGGGAATACTGCCGGGGGCAACGTCCGTCGACCAGTACGTACTCCAGGGCCTCCTGCATCTTGCGGCGCGCTCCGTCCGGCTGATCGTACATGTGCCCCTCGATGGCCTGGAACACGTCGCGAATGCCGATGAGGGAATTGGGGGAGGGCTGCATGTATCCCTTGACCTCGGCGCAGACCCGCACCTGCGTCCGCAGATACGGGAGAAACCGGTTGAACACGTTCGCGTCCAGGTTGCGATCCGTGCCTCCGGCAACGTGCATGTCGAGATCGTGGCGGACCTGCCGAAGCCGGTCCCGCAGCGAAGCCAGGGCGGCGTCCGCCTGCGCGGCGGTCACCGGGCGCTCCATCTCCAGGGCACGCACGGCGTCATTCTCGGGGAGCGACAGGACGTAATCGAATCGCGCCGTCTCGCCCGGCTGCAGGCGGAATCGGATCAGGTCCGCCGCAACGGCCACGTCGTTGAACACGGTGGTCCGTACCTCCCGCGCAAACCGACCCAGGCGAAGGCAGCGGGCCTGGGCCAGGTCAATGCGCGGATCTCCCATGTACGCCAGCCGGGACGTGCAGACCTCCGTCTCGAAGCCTGAGGGGGCGGACCGCCCGGCGATCAGAATCGAGCGCCGGATCAACGCATGGTTCGTGATCGAACGAAAGCGGCTCACGTCTTCATTCACGGAGACGACGAACGGGGGCAACACCGCGGACTCGGTCTCTTGCGGCACGTCCACCTTCTTGAACCACGGGTCTTCGCTGGTTTCCGCGAACTGGTGGCGGCAGAAGGGGTTCACGTACGCGGACGTGAAGAAGTCCCGAGGCGACTTCGAGGCGTTTTCCAGGTGCAGCGAGAACGTCACGTGGACGTGTTCCGGGCGCACCTGAGTTACGAATACCCGAAGCGCAGCCCGGAGTTCGGCCGTGTCCGTCATGAAATGGGCGGCATCCGGCCCCAGGATGGAGCAGCGGGTGATGCGGGATTCGCTCCGGTCGATGTACGGCACGGGGAGGAGAGAGATCGGCGTGTACGGGCCGTCCGGTTCGTCCCGCAGCCCGGCGAAGAAGGCGACGGACGGTTCCTGCCCCGCGTGAAAGGGCAGCAGAACGAAATAGGCGCCGTTGTTGGCGTGCATGCGTCCGGACGCGTACACCCAGAAGTTCAAGCCGTGCCGCCCGTAGGGGTATCGGCTGTCTCCCAGGTCGCGCGGACGGCAGAGCACGCGCCCGTCCTCCAGGAAGCAGGCATTCCCCGGCAACAGCGGGGCCCCGGTTGAGTCAGTCCCTTCCGACGCGCGGGCCACGCGCCTGCGCAGCGTCTGAAGATCCGAGTAGAGATCACCATTCAGGCTGGTCACTGCAAAACCCCCACGGTACTGATGCGCACGCACGCGTCACGCTGCCTGTAAGGGTAGCCACAAAGTGGGGGTTTGGCCAAGGGGCAAGTGTGGCTTGAGCAGTGTAGAAGCCATCCAACATTCTGTGTAAGCCGTTGTTAGGTAAATGGTTACATAAGTTCAGGAACTTTATTAGGGAAGTTAACTTTTTCGTATTGAGTTTCTTAGGCTTCTTAATTAAGATAAGGGGCATGTCAGCGCCAGTCACAGGAAAACCGCAACTCAACCGTGTCGTGAATCGAACGCTCATCCTCGATCGAATTCGGCGCGAGGGCGAGATCTCGCGAGCCGACCTGGCGAAGACGACGGCCATCCGTCCGCCGACGGTTTCGTCGGTGATTCGCGATCTCATCGCAGAAGGGTTGGTGGAAGAGCGCGGCAACGGCGAGTCAAAGGGCGGGCGGGCGCCGCGAATGGTCGCCCTGGTTCGCAAGCAGCCCCGCGCGATCGGCTTTGAGGTGACGGAGACGACGATCCGGGCCGGGGTGTGTGATCTGCAGGGGGAGCTGGTGGCCCGGTCGCGGTGCGCGTTTGCGCCGGCGCCGCCGGAAGAGACGGTGGAGCGTCTGTTTGACGTGGGGGAAGGCCTGCTGGAATCGGCAGGGCTGACCTGGGCGAACCTGTACGGGGTGGGCGTCGGCGTACAGGGGCATATGGACATGGCGAACGGGGTTGTGCGTTGGAGCCACCCGTTTGGCTGGCGTGACGTTCCGCTTCAACGGATGTGCGAAGCGCGATGGGGCACGTGCACGGACGTGATGAACGATTGCGCCGCGGGCAGCATGGCGGCGCATTTCCTGGAGGTGGGCCGGGCGGTCCGGAATCTGGTCTACCTGTGCGTGCGGTTTGCGGACGCGTCGCACGGGGTCGTCGGTCTGGGCAGCGGCATCATCGTGAACGGCGAGCCGTACCATGGTGAGTTCGGTGCGGCGGGAGAGATCACGTCGCCGGTGGCCCACCCGTTGACCTATGCGGTGAATGGGGCGGGTCGACCCTACGCGGACCCGACCGCCCTGGCGGAGGCCGTCGGGGCGGGGGCGCCGTCGGCGTTACGGGCCATGGACCGTCTGGGTGAGGAGATGGCGTCACTGGTGGTCCACGCGGTGAACCTGCTGGAGCCGGGCATCCTGGTGATCGGAGCGGACATTGCCGAGTTGGAGCTTGCGATGCTTTCGCGTGTGAAGGCCGTTCTGCGAGACCACAGCCTGCGGTACGAGGCGGGGCAGACGCGGGTCGTGGCCTCGCCTCTGGGTGAGTTTGGAATCGTGCGTGGCGCGGTGGTGCCCACGCTGCAGCGGATATTCAGCCTGCCTCGGTGGACCTGAGGCGGGCCGGACAGACGTATTGCCGAGTCATGTGAAGGAGCATACCGATGACGGGAAAGAGCAATGGGCGAGGGGTGTTCGCAGCCGCGCTGGCGATAGGCATCTTGGCGTTGTCCCCCGTCGGGATGGCGGATGTCGTCCTGTACGATTTCGAGTCCGGGGCGCAGGGGTGGGGGGCCTTCGGACCGCTCACGACGGACAGTGGCACGGCGGCGATCGGGCTGCTGGGCCAGGGACGGTTTCACGTGGCGGACTTCGATCTGAGCGGCTGGGGAATCGTTAGCGTGTCCCCGCCGGTTGACCTCTCGTCGTTCGAGGGCCTGCGGGTCGCCGCCCGCCTGGTGGACGTCCCGGGCTACACGCCGTTCTCGGGGACGCCGGAAATGCAGATGCAACTGGCGATCGGTTATGCGACCTGGTCGGCGCCGGTGCTGTTGAGCGACACGTACCAGTTCTTCAGCGCGTCGTTCGACGAGTTGACGCCGGACGGCGAATTCGCGACGGCGCCTATCACGCCCGCCGAGCTGGCGGACCCCGGGTTGCAGATCAAGCTGGTCATGCTCAAGGGCGCCAACACGGGCGTGGCGGAGTTGAACTTCGACCAGGTCACCGGCCTGGGGCCGGATGGGACCACGCAGATTGTTCCGGGCACCGTCCTGTACGACTTCAACACCAACGGCGAATTCAATGAGTGTTACCCGGATGACTGGACGTTCTTCGGTTATCCGCAGACGGACTTCGGGCTGGACCGCGGTGCGGAGGACGGAACGGGTGCGTTCCAGGCCGCCGACTGGACGGCGTGCGACATGCAGCAGTTGCCGCAGTGTGTGTGGGTCGGCTCGGGCGTCGGCCTGGGTTTGTTCACTCACTCGCACTGCGTTCCGGGCGGGGTCGATGACGTGAATCTCGACTTGAGCCTGGGCACGGGCCTGTCCATTCGCATGAAGGTGGACTTGAACGTGAGCTTCGGCGGCACCGAGGGCGCGCGCGTCCAGCTCCAGATGGAGGACGACGACGGTACGGTGGCGGTGCTGTCTCGTGTGGTTCCCGGACATCCGACGGTGAACCGGGCGATTCCCGTACCGACGGATTGGGCGACCATCACGATTCCCTTTGCCGCCCTGGACTCGGCCTTTGACAACGACGACTCGGTGGCCGGCGCCATACCGGGGCTGAACCTGAGCCACATTACGCGCATGCGACTGATGTGGCGGCGGTACGACGCGGACGGCGTGAACGTGTTCCAGTTCGACGAGATCACGCTTGTGGATGACGCGATCGCGCCTTGGGCGGACCGAGACCTAAGCGGCACCGTGGATCTCGCGGATTTCGCGGCGTTCCAGGGGTGTTTCGACAACCCGGAACCGCCGGCCGAATGCGCGCCGTTTGACGCAGACCGCGACGGCGACGTGGACCTGGCTGATTTGCCGGTGTTTCTGGATTGCATGCAGGGGCCCGACGTGACGGACGGGTATTACCCCTGGTGTTATTGAGCATGGATATGGTACGGGCGCCAGCGCGGCGCCCGCTCTCTCTGCACTCTCTCGATGGAGGACGGAATGATGAAAGCAGCAACGATGGGAGCCACCGCGGCGGTCCTGCTCTTCGCCTCGGTCGGCTCGGCAGGTGTCTTGTTTGATTTCGAGTCGGGCCCGCAGGGCTGGGGCTCGTTCGGTGCGCCCACCACGGACAGCGGGATGATCCCGGACGGCTCGGTGGGGCAGGGTCGGTTCCATTCGGCGGATTTCGGACTGGGCGGCTGGGGGATCATTGACGTATCGCCGGCCGGCGTCGATCTGTCGGCCTACACGGGCCTGAGCGTGGACGCCCGGTGGCGCGACATTCCGGGATACACGCCCATCACCGGCGTGGCCGAACTGGACATCGGTATCGAGGTGGCGGGCGTGGAGTACTACGCGCCGGCCGTGACGCTGACGAGCGAGTACCAGACGCTCAGCATCGACTTCGCCGCGATTGCGCCGGGCGTGGACCTGAGCAGCTCCATCATCAAGCTGCGGATTCTGAGCGCGCCGACGGGCGGCACGGGCATCGGGGAATTCAACTACGATCAGATCACCGGAATTCCCGAGCCCGCTTCGCTCGTGCTGATGAGTCTGGGGCTGTTGATCGCGGCTCGTCGTCGCTGAGAGGCGGGCACGCGCGGGACGGGCTGACGTCTCCCGGGTGCGGCATCGACGCAACTCCCGAATGGTCGCACCGTGTGAGATGGGCCTGAACGTCGTGAGGTGACGGACCAATGACGCGCAAGTGGCTGGTCGTGTGTATGAGTGCGACGGCGGGCATGGGGATGCCGGTGTTGTCCGCAGACCACGGGAGCGTGCTGCTCGTGGCCGACTTTCAGGGCGGCGTCGAATCCTCGCTGGGAGGGTACTTCCAGTGCATCGGCGGCGCTCCGACCGCGGTCACAGATCGCATCGCTGCATTCGGCGCGCCGGCGGTCCGAAGTTGGCGGATCGACGTTCAGGCCTCTGCCCCGTCCGGCGGGGTCGGGGGTGTGATTCCCTTGTTTGACAACCGGCCGGGTGTCACGCCGCGGCCGCTCGACGTGTCGGCCGTGCCTCATCTGCTTCTGCGGCTGCTCGGGGAGCCGGGGGCTCGGCGGGTGCGGGTGGAGGTGGTGCATGGCCCGTTTGACGGGCTGGAGCGCGTCGGGACCGAGATCGGCCGGTTGGCGGCGGACGATCTGAGTGCCACGTCCTGGTCGACGCACGTGTTCCCGCTGCCGCCCGATGTGCAGGGTCCGCCCGGCGTCGGCGCCGTTCGGGTGCTGCTGGAGGGACCGGGCGCGGGCTGGGTGGCGATCGATCAGGCGGCCTTCGGTGCTTCGTCCGATGCAACCGCGGCCCCGGCCACCCCGGCGCCTGCGGCCCACCCGCTGCGAAAGGCGATGTGGGTGTGGGAGACCGCCCGCATTCTCCCGGACCCGGCGGAGCGAGAGGCGCTGCTGGCGTTCTGCCGGCGGCAGGGGATCACAGACCTCTTCTGCCAGGTCCCCTACGACTACCAGAACGATGGGATTGTGCTTCACCATGTGGCGGAACAGCGTCAGTTCAATGCGGCGGCGCACAAGGCCGGGGTGACGGTGCATGCCCTGGACGGAGCGCCGGATTTCGTCTTTGCCCGCAACCACGCAAGACTGTTCAAACTCTTGGACGCTCTGGACGGCTTCAACCGCGAGGGGCGTCCGGAAGGCCGCTACCCGGCTGTCCACATGGATAACGAGCCGTACGTGCTGCCCGAGTGGAAAGACCCGGCGGCGCGGCGTGAGCTGCTGGCGGATTTCATCACGTTGAATCGGGAACTGCGTCGCCGCTGCGACGCGGCCGGGATGGTCTACGGCGTGGACATCCCGTTCTGGTGGGATTTGTGTGACGCCGACGGGAACGCCGCCTTCACGGTGGCGGGTCCGAAGGGGGACGTGCCGCTGCTGGAGGCGCTGTTCGCGCTGGTTCAGAACGTGGGGATCATGTCGTACCGGGAGCGGGTGACCGGCGTAAACGGGGTGGTGGCGTGCTGCCGGACGGAGTTCGAGCTGGGGCATCGGCTCGGTGTGCCCGTGTTTGCCGCCGTCGAGCTGGGAACGGGACCGCTGGTGGAGAAGGGAATCACGTTCGGCTGTTATCCGCGAAGCTATTTCGCCGAGCAACTGGAGACGTTGGAGTACGTGCTGGCCCAAACGGCCGGATGCGCGGGGCTGGCCATTCATGCCTACAAGTATTATCGCACGATGGAGGAAAACCCATGAGAGGTCGAGTTGCTGCCGGACCGTCGCGAGCAAGGCACTGCGCGTTCACCTTGATCGAGCTTCTCGTGGTGGTGTCGATCATCGCCCTGCTCATCTCGATTCTGCTGCCGAGTCTGCGAAGGGCCCGCGACCAGGCCAAGGACGTGTCGTGCAAGGCCAACCTGCGCAGCATGGGACAGGCGTTCGTCCAGTACGCGGAGCTGTACGGCGGCGTCTGGCCCGCGCCCGTCGACTCGCTCGCCACGCAGAATCGCTGGCCGCGGATGTTCTTCGACGGAAAGATCATCCACCAGGGCCTCAACGCGTATGCGGACAGCGGGGCGGTGATCCGAGACAGCGGACCGTCCGTGTTCCTGTGTCCCTCCGAGAAGGCCCCGCGGGCCATCCGCAACTGGAACGGCACGACGCACACCGTGGACCGTGTGGAGGTCGGGGGCAGCTACGCCTACAATGAGGAAATGCAGCGCCCGGGGCCGAACGACGAGATCGATCGCGGCCGCATCAGCCCGCCGCCCCCGCTGCCGGGGTTCATCCAGAAGGTCGACTTCTGTAAGCGGCCGAGCGCCGTGATCGGACTGATGGACAATCACAATCCCATCACGAGCGTGTCCGACCCGGGGTGGCGGTACAATCGGGAGAACTTCTTCTACGGCTATCGACAGATGGACGGCACGCCGGCGCCCAAGGCGCAGGCGAATCGACGCATCATCGGGAATCGGCATGGGGGACGGCTGAACGCCATGGCCATGGACACGCACGTCGTGTCGCGGCGACCCATGGACGTGCGGTACGATGAAGTGAGTTGGACCCGGTGGACGGACAGGAACAGCCTGCCCCCCGGGGGGCTGTAACATCCATGAGCAGCGCACGCCCGCGGAAGGCGTGTTTGCGGGAGGAACGAGGCACTCGATGCGTACACACGGATGGGAAACATATCGCGCGTTGGCATGGGTCGGCGTGCTGGTTGCAGCGGCGGTCCCTGCGGGCGCCGATCAGGTGATCGAGAATTTCAACTCCGCCCCGGTGGGGAGCTACAACCCGCGTGCGAACTGGAGCGCGTTCGGGGCTGGAACCATCGACCGCGGCGTGATCGCGGACGGATCGGTCGGAAACGGCGCCTTCCACACCGTGGATTGGGGCTCGTCCACGTGGGGCATCGGTGACATCGCCACGAACGTGGTGGACCTGAGCGGCTTCGTGGCGGTGAGGGTCGATGCGCGGATGGTGGGGCTGTCCGGCCACACGGGAACGCCCAAACTGCGGTTCGCCCTGGACCTGCCGGGCGGAACGGAGTTCTCATCGGCAAGCGTGACGCTGGGAAGCGCGTATCAGACGTACGAGTTTGACCTTGCCACGCTGACGCGCACCGCGGGGTCCGGATCGCTGGATTTGGCATCGGGCACCCCCAAGCTGATTGCAGAGAAGAACGGCCAGACGGGCAGCGCCCGCTTCGATTTCGATGAGATCATCGCGGTTTTCGGGGGCGGGGCCGGCTACACGTTGACGCCCGTTTCCCTGCGCCCGCCGCCGGATGGGGACGCCGTCCGGGCTATGTGGTTCTACGCGGGCAGCACCTTCGAGAGCCAGGCCGCCTCGCAGGCGGTGCTGGATTTCTGCGCGCGCGAGGGCGTGAACCGCATTTACTGCGGTGCGTACGGCGTCTGGGCCCTGGGCAGTGACGAAGCGAAGGCGAATCTGCGAACGTTCATCTCCGCATGTCACGCCAGCGGCATTCGCATTGAGGCCCTGCTGGACGGTACGGATTGGCAGGACCATCCGGCCCTGGTCCGGCTGCGGATTGACCAGGTGCTCGCCCTGCACGAGGCCACCCCGGGCGACGCCACCGACGATTTCGACGCGATCCATTTTGACATTGAGTTCTGGCTGCACTCCACGTGGGGCGGGACGGAATCGCAGCGACAGCAGGTGGCGCGGAATTACTTCGACAACGTGCTGGTGAACGCCCGGGCGCACCTCGATGAGAACGGCGCGTCTGCGATGGACATCGGCGTGGATCTCTCCACGCATTTCGACACGGCCGGCATGCTGCCATCCCCGTTCGCGTACGGAGGAGTGACACAGTATTTCCTGGAGCACACGCTCGACCTGGTCGACGACGTCGTGCTGATGAGCTACTACGACACGGCGACGGCCCTGGCGAACGTGACGATCCCCGAACTGGACATGGCCGCCGGGAAGGGCCGGCGGATCCAGCTCGGTGCGGACATCCACCACGTGCCGCCCGAGCACCCCAACAACAGCTTCGCGGACGACGGTCCGACGCCCAACGCGGCCATGACCATGACCCTGGAGGAGTTCCACGTGCGTCTGAGCCCCCCTCGTCTTGCCGCGCTGGACGGGTTCAGCGTCTTCCACTACGACAGTTGGGCCGGCTATGCTCCGAACCCCGGTAACATTGCCGACTGGGACGGCGACGGCGACGTGGATCTGAGCGACTACACATCCTGGGTGGCGCATCTCGGCGGGCCGACGGTCGAGGCCGTGGGGCTGGCCCGGGATGCTGACCTGAGCGGCGACGGCGTCGCCGATCTGGCGGACTTCGCGCTGCTGGCGGTCTGCTTCACCGGGGCAGACGCGGGTGAGCCCGTTCCTCCGGGGTGCGAGCGCTGATGCACTGGCTCGACTGGGCGATCATCGGTCTCTATGTGGTGGTCGTCACGGCCATCGGGATCGCCTTCATCAAGCGTGCCAGTGGGAGCGTCGCGGAGTATTTCGTGGCGGGCCGGAACCTGCCGTGGTGGCTGGCCGGAACGTCGCTGGTGGCCACTTCTTTTGCCGCGGACACGCCGTTGTTCGTGGCGGGCCTTGTCGCGACCAAGGGGATTGCCGGCAACTGGCTGTGGTGGAACCAGGCGGTCGCGTGGGCGCTGGCCGTCGTGTTCTTCGCCCGGCTCTGGCGACGGGCCGGGCTGACGACTGACGCGGAGTTCATCGAGCTTCGCTATTCCGGCCGGGCGGCGAGCTTCCTCCGCGGCTTCAAGGCCGTCTACACCTCGCTCATCTTCAGCACGTGTACGCTGGCGTGGGTCATGCTGGCCATGCAGAAAATCGTCACCGCGACGCTCGGGCGTCCGGCCTGGGCGGAGTCTCTGCAGGCGAGCGTGGAAGCGTCGCTGGGCGCCGCGCCCGGGTCCATCGATGTGTGGAAATGGATCGTGTTGTTGTCGCTTTTCGGAATCGCCACGCTGTACACGGTGCTTTCCGGATTCTGGGGAATCGTGGTCACCGACCTTCTCCAGTTTGTCATCGCGATGATCGGGGCGGTGGTCTTCGCAATGATGGCGGTCCAGTCGGTCGGCGGCATGGAAGACATCAAGCTTCGACTGCTGGAGCAGTTCGGATCAGACCGGGCCGTGGCGGCCCTCAATTTTCTTCCGGAGTCGAACTCCCAGTGGATGCCGATCACGACCTTCGCGGTGTTTCTGGGAATCCTGTGGTGGGGCGACTGCGGAGGCTTTGCGGCCCAACGCATGTTCAGCACACGATCGGAGAAAGACTCCACCCTCACCGCAATCTGGTACAGCATCGCTCATTTCGCACTGCGGCCCTGGCCGTGGATCGTGGTGGGGCTGGTTGCCTTCCTGCGGTACCCGGGCCTCGAAGACCCCGAGTCCGGCTACCCGAAGCTCCTGATGGAAATTCTGCCGGCGGGCATTCGGGGGATTCTCATTGCCTCCCTGCTGGCGGCGTTCATGTCCACGGTGGACACGCATCTGAACTGGAACGCCTCGTATTTTGTGACGGACATCTACCGTCGGTTCCTCGTGCCCTCTGCAACCGAGCGGCAGTGTGTTCGCGTCGCCCGCGTGTCCGTGCTTGTGTATGCGGCCCTGGCCATCGTCGTTGCCTACTACATGACCAGCATTGAGAAAGCCGTCCTCACTCTCTTCAATCTTCAGGCCGGCATCGGAATGGTGCTGATGTTGCGCTGGTTGTGGTGGCGGGTGAACGCGTGGTCCGAGATCTCGGCCATGATGGCCTCCCTCATCGTAACGACTGCCCTGCCCTATCTGGACCGGCGGTATGGCCTTGAGTTGTCCGGCGCCCAGCGAATCCTCATCACGGTCTCCATCTGCACACCAACCTGGCTTCTGGCAACGTTCCTCACGTCGCCGACCCATCCGGCCAAGCTGGAAGCGTTCTACCGGCGGATCCGCCCCGTTGCGTACCTGTGGGGGCCGGTGGCCCGGGCCTGTCCGGACGTGCCACGGGACCGGGGTGTGGCGGGCGTGGTCGCCCTGTGGCTGGGCAGCGCGCTGGCCCTGTACGCCGTTATGTTCTTCGTGGGGAAGCTCGTTCTGCTCGAATACCGCGATGCGCTGCTGGCCGGGGGTGTGGCGATTCTGGCGTCCGTGCTCGTATGGTGCTGTGCCCGAAAGCGGTCCCCGGCAGGGGGGAGCGCGCCCGCGTAGAGCGCGGCACGACAGAGGTCAGAACGGCGAGCGCGGGTCAATCTCGGCGGCGCGGATGTCCACCTGGTCGTCCTCATCATCCAGCCGAATGACCGTCGTATCCACGTCCGCGTTGTCGGGGGCCGCGGCCTGCCGCGCAACCTGGTTCGGAATCACCACGCGCAGAGCGGCTTCGCCGACCTGGAGACGGTCTCCGGAGTAGATGGGGGCGAAAACCACCGGCTTGTCATTGAGCTGGAGGCCGTTACTGCTGAGCAGGTCGAACACCGATGGCTGTCCCATATACGTGGCGATCAGCGCGTGGGCCCGGGACACGTGCTGGTGCTGAACCAGAACATCGCAGCCGGACTTGCGGCCGACCACGCACACGTCGCGGCGGAGCCTGGTGAGCTGTCCGTTGTCCGCCACCTGCAGCGCCACCGCCTGCGTCGGCTCCAGGTCAAGCAAACTGGCGTCATCCGCCGCGTCGCCCAGGGATCGTTCCTGGATATGTACGGCCAGTTCCCATTGGGCGATCTTCAGCACGTCGCCGTCCCCCAGGCGCTCGCACTCCAGGGGCAGATCGTTGAGATACGTCTTGGTGTCCGTCACCAGGTCGCGGGCGAACACCTCGGCGCCGGTGTTCACCACGGCGCAGTGGACCGCGGCCACGCCCCGGTGATTCAGGGACACCTTGCATCCCGGCCGGGAACCGATCAGCGAGACAATCCGACGCAGACGGATGGTGGCCCCCGCGCCGGGCCCCCGCAGGACCGATAGCTGCACCTTGGGTGCGGTGTCGGGCACCAGGGGGAACTGGCGGGGGATGTCAGGGCCTTCGTTCATGGTCGCCCGGTCCGGCGAGACCGCCCAATATGCACCGTCGTGTCAGGAAAACGGTGTTTTCGCCGTCGAAGACGGGAACTGCGCCTACATCCGAGTCTACGGTCCTGAGGCCGCCGAGTCCAGACGTCGGTGTCGCCGCCGCGGTTTTCCGTCGGGCCGATATGCAGGCCCCGGGCACATGGACCCGCGAGGACAGGGCTAGTAGCCCGCCGGTATGCCGCCTTTGAGCGGATCGCAGGCGCCTGCGACTCCGCTGCCTTGCACGGCGACGGCCTGGACAATGCCCGTTCCACGCTTATCGGAAATCGTGTGGCCGAACTTCTTCAGGCCGATAACGATCTCCTCGGAGACGGCCGAACGGAACTGGACCTCGTCCGGCATCCACTGGTGGTGCAGGCGGGGGCCTGTCATGGCCTCCTCCAGGGTCTGCTGCCCGTCCAGCACGCCGAGCATCACGTTGAGCACCGATGAGATGATCCTCGGACCGCCGGAGCCCCCGATGAGCAGGTACGGCCTGCCGTCCCGCAGCACGATCGTCGGACTCATGCTCGATAGAGGTCGCTTGCCGGGCGCCACCTCGTTCCGGGCCGACTGACGCAGGCCGAAGAGGTTGGCCTCACCGGGAATGGCCGTGAAGTCGTCCATTTCGTTGTTCAGGATCAGGCCCCATTCGTCCACGGCGGCCAGCGACCCGAATCGCGTGTTGATCGTTTCCGTGCTCACCACGCAGTTGCCCCATCGGTCGATCACGCAGAAGTGGGACGTGCCGGCGTCATCGGGAATCTGAACTGCCCCGTACGCGTCGGCCTGCCCGACGGCGTCGGGCTGGATTCGGGCTGCCAGCGTGCGGGCATACGCCTTGGACAGCAGATGCGCCGTCGGCACGGCCGCGAAATCCGCATCCCCGAGCCAGCGGGCTCGATCGGCGAAGGCGTGTTTCATGGCCTCGGCCAGATAATGGTGCGCTACGATCGGCTCGGCGCGCCGCAGATGCGGCAAGTCCACGGTCTCCAGGATGTTGAGGGTCTCGGCGATCGCGATGCCGCCGGAAGAGGGCGGGGGCATCAACAGGAGTTCATACTCGCGATAGGTGCTGCGGAGGGGTTCGCGATATCGCACCTGGTATCCCCGCAGATCGGCGGCCGTCATGATGCCGCCCCGGGCGACCATTGTTTTTTCCAACGCCTCCGCCACCGGGCCTTCGTAGAAGAATTCCGGCCCGTGCGTGGCGATGCCTTCGAGTAATCGTGCGAGTTCGGGCTGGTGAAGCTGCTCACCGACCGTCCAGGGCCGGCCCTCCCGGAGATGGCGGCGATACACGAAATTGCAGGTCTCCTTCAGCGCCGGGTACTTTTCATACGTCCGGGCGGCGCTGCGGGAGTCGTCGACATAAGTCTGGTCGACCGCAAACCCGTCGCGGGCGAGGCGGATGGCCGGTTGAAGGACTTTGGGAAGGGGCAGGGTGCCGTGGCGAGCCAGCAATTCCACCCGTCCCCGCAGCAGGCCGGGCACGCCGGCGGCCAGATAGCCGTATTGGCTGGGCGGCGGTGCCTGGGTGTCCCGGGCGACCGCCCGAACGAACATATCCGCCGTGGACGCGGCCGGCGCCGTCTCGCGAAAGTCGGCCACGACCACGCGCCCATCCGCAAACCGGGCAATCAGGAATCCGCCGCCGCCCAGGCCGGTGCTCTCCGGCCGCGTGACCGCCAGGGCAAACGAAACGGCCGTCGCGGCATCCATCGCGTTGCCGCCGGCCTGGAGGATTTCCAGACCCGCCGCGGAGGCATAGGGCGAGTCGGCGGCCACCATGGCCTCTTGCCCGGTGGCCACCCAGTCCGGCGACGCGGCGGGTACCTGCGGCGGGACGATCAGAAAGGCCACGACAGCCACTCCGCTCCAACGATGGTCGGCAACGCAGACACGCATGACAGGCATCCTCCGAACGAATGGGGGCGTTGCGAGCAGTGTAATGCGGGCTTGTCACGTGACCAAGCGGCGGGGTTTCCCTGGGCGAGGGTCGGCGGGATAATCCCGGCGATGGCTGATGCAGATACGTCAACCCAATCGGCCGGGTGCGAAGGCGAGCGATACCTGATTCTGGGTACCGCCGGCCACATCGACCACGGCAAGACCACGCTTGTGCAAGCCCTGACCGGCACGAACACGGACCGCCTGCCCGAAGAGAAGCGGCGGGGCATGACGATCGAGCTGGGGTTTGCCAAGTTGGCGATTGGCCGGTTTCGATTCGGCGTGGTGGACGTCCCCGGGCACGAGCGATTTGTGCGAACGATGGTCAGCGGGGCGACGGGCATCGACCTGGCGCTGCTGGTGGTGGCGGCCGACGATTCCGTCATGCCGCAGACGGCCGAGCACCTGGACATCCTGACACTGCTGAACGTGCGGACCGGCGTGGTGGCCGTCACGAAGGCGGATCTGGTCGAGCCCGAACTCATTGAGTTGGTAGAGCAGGAACTGTGCGAGCTGTTCGCGTCCACGCCGCTGAAGGACGCGCCCATCGTGCCCGTATCCGCAATAACGGGCGCGGGGCTGGAAGCGTTGAAGAAGGCCCTGGTCGACGTGGCGGAGCGGATTCCGGCGCGGGAGGCACGCATCCCGTTTCACATGGCGCTGGACCGCGTGTTCACGGTCCAGGGGCGGGGGACCGTCGTGACCGGGTCCGTGCTGCGCGGCCATGTCTCGGCCGGCGAATCCCTGGAGGTCTGGCCTCACGGCACAGCCTGTAAGGTTCGCGACATGCAGACGCACGGGCGACAGGCCGACCGGCTCGAACGCGGCCAGCGTGCCGCCTTGAACCTGATTGGGACCGACCGCGAGAGCCTGGAACGGGGCTGTGCCCTGGCTACGCCCGGGTATCTGGCAGCGTCGCGGATTCTCGACGCACGCCTGACGTGTCTAGCGTCGTGCCCGCGGCCGATCCGCCCTTCGAGCCGTGTTCGTCTGTGCCTGGGCACGCAGGAACTGCTGGTTCGGGTTGTCCCGCTGGGACCCGGTCCCCTGGCGCCTGGAACAACCGGGTACGTTCAGCTTCGGGCAGGAGAACCGACGGTTGCAGCACACGGGCAGCGTTTCATCATACGGGACGAGTCTGCAACCCGGACCATTGGCGGGGGTGTGGTGCTTCGGTGCCGCGCCCGTCGATGGATGGCGGATCGGGAGGCCGAGAGAGCCGGCCTGGCCGCCCTCGATTCGCCGGACGGATTTGTGCGACTGGCGGAGGTGTTGCGGTTCTGGGGGTTCCATCCGCCCGCGGACCTGGCCCTATGTGCCCAGGCCGGGGTGGAACCCGCCGACCTGCCCGGCTTGTACGCGGCGCTGGATGCGCAGGGTCTGCGAGTCAGCCTGGACGGCGGCCCGCGCCGCGTGTCGGCGTCGGGCGTGGACGCGTTCCTGGAACGGGCGGCTCGCTGGCTGGCTCGGTACCACCAGGCCCGTCCCGATACGCCCGGCTGCCGTCTGGACGCATTTCTCGGGTGGCTGGATCGGAAAAGCGAGAAGGGATTGGGCCGGTCGCTGCTGGATCGGCTCGTGAAGCAGGGACGGGTGAAGCTGCTGGGCCAGTACGTGTGCCGCCCGGAGTTCGCGCCTGAGCTATCGGCCCAGGACGAGAAGGTCCTCAGCGCGATGGTGGCCGAGTACCATGCGGCTGCGTTTCAGCCGCCGGCGCTGGATGGGTTGAAGGTCGCCAAGGAGGCGACTCGCCAGCGTCTGCTGCGCCTGGTCAAGGTGGCACAAGCATTCAACCAACTCATCGAAGTGCAGAACGGCCTGTATCTGCATGCAGACCGCGAACGGGAGCTGCGGGATGCGGTGCGAAAGCTTGCGGGGGCCGGGCCGGGCGTTACGGTGTCGCAGCTTCGCGAGCACCTGGGGTCGAGCCGGAAATACATGGTGCCGATCGTCGAGTACCTGGATCGCGTGGGGTTCACCCGGCGGGAGGGCGACCTGCGCTTTGTCAACGAGGAGCAATCGCGATGACTCCGGAGCAACAGGAACGACTGCGCTCGATTCCGTCCGTGGCCGACCTCCTCCACGCGGAAGCGGCGCAGCGCTGGCTGGAGCACGCTTCCCGGCCGGCCGTGGTGCGGGCGATTCGTGATGCCGTGGAACACGTTCGGGCGCGCATTCTGGCCGGGCACGGGGATGAGCCGGTCGATGCGAACACGGTGCTCCTGACGGCGGAGGACTTGCTCTGGGAACGCCTGGTTCCGTCGGTGCGGCGGGTCATCAACGCGACCGGGGTGGTGCTGCACACGGGGCTTGGACGTGCGCCGCTCTGCGAGGCGGCCATCGAGGCCATCAGCGACGCGGCGGCGGGGTACTGCACGCTGGAGTACGATCTGGAAAGTGGCTCGCGCGGCAGCCGAACGCGGAAAACCGCCGAACTCATCTGCGAGGTGACCGGGGCCGAGGGGGCCACCGTGGTAAACAACAATGCGGCGGCCACGCTGCTGATTCTGAACACGTTTGCGCGGGACCGGGAGGTGATCGTATCCCGCGGCCAGCTCGTTGAAATCGGCGGTTCGTATCGCCTTCCGTCCATCATGACGTCCAGTGGCGCGCTTCTGAGGGAGGTGGGCACGACGAATCGAACGCACCTGCACGACTATGAGGATGCCATCAACGATCGCACGGCCCTGCTGATGCGGGTGCATACCAGCAACTTCCGCGTGACCGGGTTCGTCCACACGACGCCGCTGGAGCAGATTGTGAAGCTTGCCCATCGCGTGGGGCTGCTGGCCCTGGACGACCTGGGCAGCGGGGCGCTCTTCGATCTGGCCGCGTTGGGCCTGCCGGGTGAGCCATATGTGGGGGAGTCCCTTGCGGCGGGCGCGGACCTCGTCTGTTTCTCCGGTGACAAGCTGCTGGGCGGGCCGCAGGCCGGGCTCATTCTCGGGCGGCGCGACCTGATCGAGAAAATCGAGGCCAACCCGCTGGCCCGGTGCTGCCGCGTAGACAAGCTGACGCTGCTGGCCCTGGAGGCTACTCTGCGGCACTACGACGATCCCGCAGAGGCCCGGCGGGCGATTCCCACGCTGGCCATGCTTGATCTCGACACGGACTCGCTGGCCGACCGCGCCCGAGCGTTGTGCGAGCTGTTCCAGCACGCCGTGCCGTCAGAGCATTTCTACGTGTGCTCGGACGTGTCTTGCGCGGGCGGGGGATCGCTGCCCGGGCGCGAGTTGCCGACCGTGGTCGTGCAGTGGCGTCCCGGGCGACGGAGCGTGGATGCCGTGCTCACGGCGTTGCGGCACACGGAGATTCCGGTGATCGCTCGGATTCGGGACGACGGAATCTGTTTCGACCCCCGGACGATTCAGGAAGACGAGTACGAGGACCTGGTGGCGGCGGTCGCGTCCGCGGTATTTGCCGACGAGGGCGAGGCAAGGCTTCGCGTGCTACCGCCGTCGTGATCGTGCTGCGCGGGCACGGCGTCAGGGGCCGGTGGGGGCGAGCTCGCGTTCTTGCATCTCGACCTGCTGGCGTGCGGCCTCCAGCAGGGCCGCGATCTGAGTGTCCTTCGGGCTCATCCTTGCTGCTTCTGCGAGGTGCGGAAGGGCGTCACCCGGGCGCCCGGCGCGAAGCAGAAGTTGCCCCAGGCGACGGCGGGCCATGAGGAAGTCGGGCTCCAGTTTCACGGCTGTTTGATACTCGGTTACGGCGGCTTCCATCTGGCCCGACCGCTCGAGGGCGTCGCCCAGCAGCAATCGGAGGGCCGCCTTGTCGGGGTCGATGTCAACGGCCTGTCTGAAATACGTCATGGCCTCGTCTCCTCGATCCAGTTGTTGCAGGGTCGTGCCGATGGTGGCCAGCACGACGCTTCGCTGTCCACCCGTTTGCAGTTCCAGTGCCTTCTGGAAGTCGGCAAGCGTTTCCTCAAGCCGCCTCACTCGCTCCTTGGCAACCTCATCGTCCAGTTGGGCAGCCGAGACGTTCAGGCTGTTCCTGTATGCCGTCAGATGCAGGCTGAGCGTCTGAAGTCGGAATTCGCCTCGTTTCTGGTAGGCTACCCACGAGGCCGGGTTCTTCTCGATCGTGTCGTTGCACAGGGCCAACGGATTCGCGAAAACCTGCGTCCGCTGCCACGTCAGGTACCAGCACAACACGATGAAGAGAAACGCCAACTCACGCACGCCGGCCTTGGAGCGCCCGGCCGACGGGTTCGGCTGGAAGAAGCCGGCGCGCCGCAGCACGACGGCCACCGCGTGTACGGTCAGGCCGACGAGTCCGATCAGCGGCAGGTAGGCAAAGTGGTCGGCCACCAGGGAGTGTTGGTGGTAGTAAATGTTGAAGAAGCCCATGACGGGAAACAGGGCGATCAGAAAGGTTCCTACGCCCAGCAACGCCGGTCGCCCCCAGGTCTTGCGCTTGGCGATCAGGATGGCCAGGACGATCAGAATCACGGCGTGGGGAGCGTAGCTCGTCACGGCGGCCGGGTTGACGCTCCAGCGTGGGTAGAGGAAGCAGAGGTTCACCGGGGCGAAGACCTTGCGTGCAAAGAACGCCACAATCCACCCGGCGCGGGCGAAGCGCTCCGCAAAACCGGCCGCGTACTCCGGACCTGCCGCGCCGGTGTGCGTGCTTTCGTACCACACCGTGAGGGCGGCCATGGCGCCCGCCAGCACGAAGAACGGAAGGGACTCCAGGAGCTTACGGGCGTTGAGCGTGCGGGCACTCCACCAGTACAGCAGGAGGACGGCGGGCAGCACCACGGTGGACGCCTTGCTCAGCAGGGCCAGCGTGAACAGGGGAATCGCCAGATAATAGCAGGCGGGCCGATTCCGCTCGTGGTGGCGAAGCAGTGCGGCGAGTGTCAGCAGGAAGAACAGCCCGGACAGAACATTCTTGCGTTCGTAGATCCACGCCACGGACTCGACGTTGAGCGGGTGCAGCGCGAACAGCATCGCCGCCACCACCGAGCCAAGCACTCCCACGCGGCGGAAGATCACGAACAGCAGCAGGGCATTGGCGATGTGCAGAAGCACGTTCACCACGCGGAACCCCACGGGATTGGGGCCCCACAGCCGGTGCTCGATCCAGTACGTCGTGTACACCAGGGGTTGATACTGCTCACTCTCGGTGGAGAACCAGATGCGACGCAGGCCGCCGGGTTCGGTCAATCGGGGATTCAGTTGGACGACGCTCACGTCGTCCATGAGAAACGTGCCCTGCAGGGAGGGGAGGTAGGCTGCCAGGACCAGCAACGCCAGTCCGGCCATCAGTCGCCCACTGGACTTCCAATTTCCGCGCGGGCCTGCGACCGGGATCCCCGAAGGGGGGATGGAAGAGGACCCGTCGGCAGGGTGCATGTCGCCCGTTGTCACGTCGTTACTCTCCACAGCGGAGGCCGTCCGGCCGCGCTCGTGCGGTCGGTCCCGGCACTCCTACGAGTCAGTTGCCTGTTCCCCGGGCACGGCCGGCGTGGGCTTCAGAGGCTCGGCCCGCCGGATCTCGACCCGCTTCGCCGTGTACACCATGTCGTCGGCCGACTGTTCGATGAGGACCTCACCTCGCGCCCGTTCTCCGACGCGGATGTCCTCCAAACGGGCCAGGGCGCCGTTAATCAGGACTTCCGTGGCGATGTTGAAGCGGACCTTCTGCTTGCGTTCGGTCTTCTGTTTCTCGGCGTAGTAGCGAACCGTGATTTCCTGGCCGGGCAGGTCGATCTTCTCAATGACGCCGTCCAGTACGATGGTCGTCGGCTCGGTCGGCTTGTCGCGACAACCCCCGGCGAGGAGTACGATGGAAGCGAGGCACAGGAGAAACGGTGCAGGAACGCGTGGGATTCGCATCATCAGCAGAGCGCCATTTTGATGTTTGAGAGTCGTTGTTTCCATTCTTTACCCTGTCCCGCGCCAGTTGCGGGGGGGAGTGTACACCCAACGCGGGACGACGGCAACGGGCCGGAGCCGCCTCCCGAAGGTGTGAATTATCCGAGCGGGCCGGTGTCTCTTGAAAACATCCGGGGCAGGCCGTACCCTTCGCGCGGAGGTTTAGCAGTATGCGCGTGCTTTCCGGAATCCAGTCGAGCGGCAAGCTCCATCTGGGCAACTACCTGGGCGCCATCAGCCAGCACATCGAGCTGCAGGAGCAGCACGAGTGCCTCTTCTTCATCGCCAACTACCACGCCCTGACCACCGTCCGCGACGCGGCCGAACTGCGCCAGCGGACCCTGGACGTGGCCCTGGACTACCTCGCCCTAGGGCTGGACCCCGCCCGGGCCGCCCTGTTTCGCCAGTCGGACGTGCCCGAGGTGTGCGAGTTGGCCTGGATCCTGGCCACTGTCACCAACGAGGGCCTGATGCGCCGCGCCCATTCCTACAAGGACAAGACGGCCAAGGGCATCGAGCCGACCATGGGCCTGATGTCGTACCCGATCCTTATGGCCGCCGACATCCTGATCTACCGGAGTCACCTGGTGCCGGTGGGCAAGGACCAGGTCCAGCACATCGAGATGACCCAGGACATTGCCGCCCGGTTCAACTCCGCGTTCCATTGCGATGTCCTCATTCGTCCGGAGGCCAAGCTGAACCGCGCCCCGCTGGTGCCCGGCGTCGACGGTGAGAAGATGTCCAAAAGCTACGGAAACACCATCGACCTGTTTGATGAGCCGGCGGCCATCCGCAAGCGGATCATGAGCATGAAGACGGACAGCACGCCCGTCGAAGAGCCCAAAACCCCGGATCGGTGCAACGTGTACGCCATCTACAGCCTTCTGGCCCGGCCGGAGGAGACCGCCGAGGTCGAGGCGGCCTACCGCAAGGGGGGCATGGGGTACGGCGAGGTGAAGAAGCGGCTGTTCGAGGTGTACGAGCGCATTTTCGGGCCGGCCCGGGATCGCCGAGCGATTCTGGCCGCGGAGGCGGACCGGGTGGAAGACATTCTCCGGGACGGAGCGAGGCGAGCCCGCCGCATCGCCTGCGAGGTCATGGAAGAGGTCCGGGAAGCGACGGGCATCGTGGCCGGCAGGAACTCAACGGCGTGAAGGACTACCGCGTCGAACTCGACGTCTACAACGGGCCGCTGGACCTGCTCCTGTTTCTCATCCGCCGGGACGAGGTCGAGATTCACGATATCCCCATTGCCCGCATCACCGAGCAATACGTCGCCTATGTCCAAATGATCGAGCAGTTTGACCCCAACGCGGCGGGGGACTTTCTGGTCATGGCCGCCACCCTCATGGAGATCAAGTCGCGGATGCTCCTCCCCCGGCCCCCGGCGATCGAGGAGGAGGAAGAGGACTTCGGCGATCCGCGGCTCGAACTGGTCCGGCAACTCCTGGAG